>ERZ650309.70-NODE-70-length-48096-cov-6.377761_pt1 | contig 48096 bp, 40 predicted proteins | sample MGYA00376245_ERZ650309 | MGnify/ENA primary metagenome ERZ650309 (study PRJEB26733, sample SAMN07839294) | wastewater metagenome | biome: urban; feature: wastewater treatment plant; material: waste water | place: USA: North Carolina | collected 2016-04-26 ... | reverse complement strand
TGTTTTGAATGATGGATACACCCGTGCTATCATAGCCCCTGTATTCCATTCTTTTCAAACCTTTCATTAAAACGGGGTATGCTTCCCGTGGGCCTATATATCCAATGATTCCGCACATATACGTTTAAAATTTAAGCTACATAAAGGAAAAAAACGATCATCAACTAAACCAAGATGAGTTGTAACCTTTCATCACTGTTTATCAAGAAAATATTCTTCAACTTTTATTAAAAAGTACAAGAAAATATTTTGAAAGGGGCGAATATCGGTAAAATTTTATTTGAAATAATTTCATGAAATCCGGTATTTCTTTTAACCCAAATTATAAAATTTTTTTTGTTGCCCTGTGGGCAATGATTGGGAAATATGCCATAAAAATAAATTATTTAAAACCTCTACCAATGGCTTTGCTAAGCCACTTATACAATACGGCACTCCTTATGGCCCGGTGTTGTTGATTAACGTATAGCTAAGGCCCAGTTTGTTTTATTTATATGTCTTTAAGGGTGTTGACAGGCATTATGGCAGGGGGCTTTAGGCTAGACGTCTAAATGGTAGCTGCTGGCGTTCTGTCAGCCGTGTCTGCAAACAATTGTCGTTATTGAGTTTCACTATCTTTTTTTTGTCGGGTTGTTCTTTTCGGTTGCGTATTTTTTATTTTAGAAGGGGAGTAGATTTTTTTTAAATTCAATTTTGTCTGTGTGGAAAAGGTGGAATCTTTTTTGCAAGCTTTGGTCCGTGCTTGGGCTTGAACGGCTTGCAAATGTGCTTACACCTGTGCGATGGCTTTTAGTCCTTTCCATTTATCGTAATCATTATTTCTCTGAAACTTTCAAGTCCTGCTTCAAGATTTTCAATTATTTCCCCTGCTAAAACGTCTGGGTCGGGTAAGTTGTCAAGGTCTGCAAGTGATTTATCTTTTATCCAAGTGATGTCAAGCGAGGTTTTGTCACGGTTGATGATTTCATCATAAGTGAATTTTCTCCAACGTCCTTCAGGATTTGTGTCTGCGTTGTATATTTCTTTTCTTTTGTGTCTATTGTCAGGATTGTATGCGTTGATGAAGATCCTACTATTTACCTTTTTTTCTCAAAATCATATAATGGACTGTCCATCTTTCCTAAAATTTCATAACAACATAGATATATCAAAATGTGCTTTTTTTTCACCATGACCCGGCATTTCTTTTGGTTGCCTTATGTCATGTCCATGAACAACCATCAAGGCCCTGCGTAATCATTGCCCGAAGGGCGAAAAAAAAAATTTCCTATTGGTCCAAATTATTCAATATTTGAATGTTTTATATCATTCATCTTGCGGTGATAGTGCTTAGAACTGATGCCTGTATTTGCTTTGCATATTGGTATGCCAATGTGCATAGTATATTTGCCGCCAACTTAGCAATTGGTTATGAAGATATTGATGGTTTGTTTGGGAAATATTTGTAGAAGTCCGCTAGCAGAAGGAATCATGAAATATCATGCTAAGCGGCATGGATTGGATTGGCAAATTGAAAGTGCAGGCACTTCGGCTTATCATGCCGGGGAGCCGCCACATAGGCTATCACAGAAAGTGGCACTTGAACATTATATAGATATCAGTGCTCAGGAGTCTCGGCAGTTTGTGGCTGAAGATATGGATAGTTTTGACCGCATTTATGTAATGGATGAAGATATCTATGCCGATGTGCAAACCATAGCAGGTGCAAGCTGGCAACCGCAAAAAACAAAATTGCTTTTGGACGAATTGGATAATATCGACAATAGAAATATACCCGACCCTTGGTATGGTGGGGAAGATGGCTATCACAAAGTATTTGCTTTGATTGATGAGGCCTGTAAAAAAATTATTGCATCATCAAAAATTTCAGTTGTATAAACACATGAAACCATCACTACCACAGGGTACCAGAGATTTTGGTGCAGACATATTGTATAAACGAAACTATATTTTTAGCACGATAAAATCGGTGTTTGAAACTTATGGTTTTGAACCATTGGAAACCCCTGCTATGGAAAACTTAGATACGCTAATGGGTAAGTATGGGGATGAAGGAGATAAACTGATTTTTAAAATTTTGAATAATGGTTTGCAGCTTTCCGAAAAGCATGCCCCGGCTCGTATTGATTTTGAAGAAGTACTTGCTGGAAAAAATTCTAAAGGCATAACTGAGCGTGCTTTGCGATATGACCTTACCATACCTTTTGCCCGGTATGTGGCTATGAACCAAGGCCAACTGTCTTTACCGTATAAGCGATATCAAATGCAACCGGTATGGCGTGCAGATAGACCACAGAAAGGAAGATACCGTGAGTTTTATCAGTGTGATGCTGATGTGGCTGGCAGTCATTCTTTGTGGAATGAAGTAGAATTGGCCGGCATTTATAGAGATGTGTTTGCGGCACTCCATCTACCGGTAAGCATACGCATTAATAGCCGCAAAATATTGGCTGCGCTTTCTATGGCTTGCAACAATGCTGATCTACTCACAGACATTACAATTGCCATTGATAAATTAGATAAAATAGGATTGGAAAAAGTAATGCTGGAATTGGAATTGAAAGGCATTGATGCATCAGGAAGAAATATTATACAGTCGTATCTTCAAATAGGTGGAAGCAACCGGGAAAAAATGGAAGCACTCCGGCTTCTAATGCCATCCAATGAATTGGGGAAAGCAGGCTTGGAAGAAATTGAATTTTTATTGGAGCATTATACAGATGAAGCAGGTGTGTTGTTAGAAATAGATTTTACTCTGGCTCGTGGACTCAATTACTATACAGGAATCATATTTGAAATAAAGGCACAGGGTATAGCGTTTGGTAGTATAGGTGGCGGTGGAAGATATGCGGATCTTACCTCTTTTTTTGGCGTAAAAGATATACCCGGTGTGGGCATTAGCTTTGGCGTGGATCGTATTTATGATGTATTGGAAGCATTAAATCTTTTTCCACCTACGCTGGGCAAGGGTACAGAAGTTTTATTTTTTAATACAGGATTGGAGGAGTGCAAAATGGCGTATAAACTTATGCACATACTCAGAAAAAAGAAAATAAGATGCGAACTGTTTGCGGAAACATCTAAATTTGACAAGCAATTTAAGTATGCTGTAAAAAAGGGAATACCTTATGCAGCTATCATTGGAGCAGAGGAATTAAAAACTAACCAGGTTGTACTAAAAAGCCTAACGATGGGAACACAGCAAGTGATTTCGGTGGATGCGTTTATTAACTATAAATATTCATAAACATGTCAGATGCAATTATCATTATCATCGTTGGTATTGTTGCATTATTAATCGGGTTCAATACCCTTCCTGCCAAAAAGAAAAAACTGCTGCGTGATGGAGAAGAAGTAGATGGTGAAATTAGTGAAATTGTGGAAGCCACCAGCGATGAGGTAACTGAATACTTTCCGGTGGTAAGATTTATTACCAGAAAAAATCAGATAGTAGAAAAAATTGTTGCTGATTTATTGATATCCGGGGTGGTACAAGAAGGTGCCAAAGTAAAAGTACTGTATCAGCCAGAAAACCCCGAAGAGTTTGTAGTAAAGAGTGCCAAGGCAATATGGATAGCACGCATACTTACTATTGTTGGTATTTGCGCTCTTTTGGCCGGTGCTTATTTACTCCTAAAAGCTCAAAGTATTTTGTAGCAATAATATTTATCTTCTTTCTGATATTTTTGAACTAAAAGGATGTCTTAGATTGCTGTATTGCATCATATCCACTTTTATTGAACCCACTACTATTGGACTTTCTATGCGCAGTGGGATATGATTTTTATCGTCACTTACCCATACATTCATTTTTTCACCGCCTTCAAAAATGGTTCCGTTTACCAGTAGTGGTTTAAACTTAATGGCATTGAATTTTCCATACTTAGTTTTTACCTGTTCTTTGCCGATATACCTAATGTAGAGGTTATACACTTCATCATCCAAAAACATACTAAAAGGAATTTTATCACCGGGTTTGTATTTATTAAAATCAATGTTTCGGGCATAGTATATAGAGCTGATTACATCCTGTACACAGTTGGGCACATTAAAAGTACCCTTTGTGGATTTAGCAGTATTGCTTTGTTGATTAAAAGTTACATCTTCTTTCTTTTTATATCCTCCTTCGCTGATATCTCTTAAAAAGCGATAGGGTTGTAAAGTGCCGGTGTCAATAAATGATTCGTACCTATCCCTCACTTTAAAAATCCAATCATACTTTGAGTTGGAAGACCCTACACCCACTACATGATAGCAAGGTTTATTATTATAGCTTTCTATTGATGTAGTAAAACTTGCAGTGCCCGCATTGGCATATATGCCCAGTACGGCATAGTATAAATTATAACTAATTACTTCTCCGGATTTGAAAGCTGTATTGCGAATGCCGCAAAAATCATCTCCGGCAGAGAGATGCAAACTGCATAAGGTGGTAAAGGTTATGAATAAGATTTTCTTCACTCTATTTATTTCTTAAAAATTCGAATACCCGCTATAAACAAACTTCCTGCCATAGCAGGCAATATTAAGTTAACAAACCAAATAGTAGCAGTAGTAGCAATAATGGCAATAGCATTTGTGCTGATAAGTCCGAAAAGTTGTAAAGCTGTTTGACCCCTCAAACCTAAATCGGCAGCAGGAATGGTAGGCAATACCAACAATACCAAGAATACAACGCTTACTGTAGCAATGGCTTCTGGCAATGATACTCCTGCTTTAAAAATTGATAAAGCCACAATATATTGAGCTGTAAACACAGAAAACCTTACCAACGATAAACACAAAATCTTTGTTAAATCTTTTGTAGAAATGGTCTCCAAGTGTTCTATAAAATACCTGTACTTGTGTACAAAAGGTATTTTTTCAAAAATGCGGCTTAGCCATGACAGCCTATAATATACTAATATCAGCACAATTGCTCCCATCATAATCATAGACAATACAATATTGATCCAAAAAATAGAAAGGCCTTGTATAAGTGGTGTATGCTGCCAGGCATGCTCTTTCAAATAAATTAAACTCACAATACCTGCCAGTGCTGTTATGATAACCTGGCTCATACTGCCAGCTATCGTGAGTGATATACTTTTTAACCTGTTGCCTTCATCCATATAAACTATACGCCCAAAATATTCTCCTATACCATTTGGTATAAACAGTGAAAAACTTAAACCGGATAATACCGCCCGGAATGATTTTAAAAAACTCACTTTTTGTATGGGCCGCATCAGCAGTTGCCATTTTCTGCTTTCAATGCCCCAATTGAAAAACATAAGTAAAACCAATAAGATAATGAGTGGTAAATTATTGCTGTTGAACGCATTTTTTATGAGCGATGTTTTTTCGGGTAAGTCTGGCTGCGATTGTATTTTATAATAAATGGATATAGCCAGTATGATAAATAATAAAGGCCCAAGCACATAGTTGATTAATATTTTATGCTGCCTTTTCAAAAATATGATTAGGTTGTATTAAGATAAACAATGGTGCTAATTGAACTATAACGTAATCCGTATTAAAATTATTTTCTTGTTTGTTTGTAGCCATTTTTTAATAACCACTGTAGCATTTTTTCCCTTTGATCTCCCTGTATGATAATTATACCATCTTTTGTGCTTCCACCAGTGCCACATGCATTTTTTAGTTGCTTGCCCAGTAGTTCTAAATCTACAGCAGTACCAATAAATCCTTCTACAATAGACACCGTTTTACCACCCCGATGTTTGGTATCCAAAATCAATTTAAGTTTTTGTTGTGCCGGTGGCAATGATTCCGTTATCTCTTCATGATATTGGAATGAATAGTTAGGATCTGTGCTGTAAACAATACCCTGCAAATCTGTTTTTGTTTTCTTTGACATCTTAATATTTTAGAAACTTGCCTTCAGGCTTAAATCAAGACTACGTGCCTGATGAATTAAACCACCCACACTGATATAATCAACTCCTGTGGCTGCATACAATTGTATATTCTGCAAATTAATGCCACCACTGGCTTCCGTTTCAAACCTGCCATCAATTATTTCTAAGGCTTTATCAATTTCCGAAGGGATAAAATTATCTAACATAATGCGAAATACTTTGCCAACTGCCATGCTGCATACTGTTTCCACATCTGCAATTGATCTGGTTTCCACTTCTATTTTTAAATGTGGTTGATAAGCCTGCACGTATTGGTCGGCTTTATTGACGGCAGCTGCTATTCCTCCGCAGTAGTCAATATGATTGTCTTTGAGCATAATCATATCATATAATCCAAACCGATGGTTTACCCCGCCACCTATCCTTACAGCTTCTTTTTCTGCAATGCGAAAATTGGGTGTTGTTTTTCGGGTGTCTAATAATTTTGTTGTATAGTTTTTTAATACATCTGTGTATTGACGGGTAAGGGTAGCAATGCCGCTCATGCGCTGCATACAGTTTAATGCCAATCTTTCACAGCGTAAAATTGTATGCACTGCGGCTTCTACTTCAAAAGCAATTTCTCCGGGCTGCATGTTATCCCCATCGTGCTTAAATGATCTAAATTGTGCTGCAGGCTCTTGCCAGGCAAATAACTTTCTTGCTGCTTCCACACCAGCTAAAATTCCTGCTTCTTTAATTTTTAAAACCGCTTTTCCTTTTAAGCCTGCCGGTATGCAACTCAGGGTACTATGGTCACCACTGCCTGCATCTTCATTTAATGCTTCATCAAATAGGTGAAGCCATTTATCTTCATGCATATTTTAGATATTGTACAAATATACTGGGTGGGTTTGTATGTATCCGTTTTATATCATTGGTTGTACCACTTGCCATATATCAGCCGCTACCGCATCTGTCTTTTTATTACCATCTGTTATGAATACTTTTTCTGTAGATTGAAGTAGTTCAAAAGCGCTAAAGTATTCATTCCGCACAGCGGTTAAATTTTCTACTGTTTCGTACAACTCTTTACTACTGCGTCCTTCATGTATGCGCTGCATACTAAGCTCCGGTGATATATCGATATAAATATTCAAGTCTGGTTGAAGTAGTGCAGCACTCATTGCGTTTGCATCTATCACCCACTGCATGGGCATGTGCACGCTATGATAGGCATAAGATGAAAAATAATATCGATCAGAAATTACAGTATATCCTTCCTCCAATTTTTTCAATATACCATTTTCTTTATCCAGTAAATGATATAAACGATCTGCTACAAAAAGCCCTGCTATTACTTTATGGTCAGCTTCCATTTCATGTTTAAAAATCTTTCTAATCATTAAACCTATTGGACTATCTGTAGGTTCAAAAGTGGTATATACTTTATGCCCTGCTTGTATGAAATGCTCCGCCAATAATTTTATCTGTGTGCTTTTACCACTTCCATCTATTCCTTCTAATGCAATAAATAAATTTTTTCTCATTATTATTTATTTTCATTTTTCCAGTATGCAATTATTTCAGCTGCATGGTCTTTGTTTTTAGGTCGTAGAAAAATTTTTGCAATCTTTCCTTTTTCATCTATCAAAAAAGTTGTTCTATGCAATCCATCATACACTCTGCCATATAGCTGCTTTGTACCCCATACGCCGTATTTATTGATGATGGTATATTTTGGATCTGCTATCAGCGGAAATGGGAGTTCAAATTTTTTGGCAAACTTTTGATGATCATTTGTACTGTTTGGGCTTACGCCTATAACTGTAATACCTGCCTCTTTTAATGCACCAAAATTATCTCTAAGGTTACAGGCTTGCACCGTACAAGTGGGGGTGTCATCTTCAGGATAAAAATACAGAGCAATTTTTTTTCCTTTCAGGGATGAAGATGTAATCTGCTCACCATTTGCTGCCATTCCGCTAAATGTGGGTGCCTTTTCTCCTTCCTGTAAATGTGTGGCCATAACTAAAGCTTTTTTATCGTGAAAGTCTTTTCTGTTTTATTCCCTGCCAAATCTGTGGCACTCATCATAATCTGATGAAAACCGGGTAATATTTTATCATCAAATTTAAAGGTGTAAGTATTTCCTTTTTCTGCAAAGAGCAACCATTGTCCATCGCATGTAATCTGCATGCGGCTGATGGTTTCATTATTATCTGTACATTTTATAACCATTGATTTTTTTCCATCAAAACTGCTACTGTCTTTCCATGCTATTGGAGCAATTTGCGGAGCAATAGTATCATATAGTAAGCATACTATACCCAGCCTTCTAAAATTTGCTTTCATCCAATCACCTTCCCAGCTTCCCTTTTCATAATAACTATCTTTACCACTTACTAATTTCATAATGGTTTTATTCCTCAGGACACTATTGGCCGGCAAATTTGTTTTTAGTTGTACTGCGTAATAATCATGCACAGGTACCAACCAATTATAGAGTTGATATGCCGGAGATACAGCAGTTGTATCTGCCGTAGGCACTTGATTCCAACTAAAGGGCACACGGTCATAAAATGCTTTATCAGAGAAGGATACCACACAGTGTGTGCTAACAAATTTTTCGGTCTTGCCAGGTACTATCGGTTTAGCATCTGCAGGATAGGGAATTGGATTTGTATGAATGGTATCATATTTTAATTTAAATAGTAAGGTAGAAAAATTGCCAGTTACATCTTTTACTTCCACCCGCATATTGTGTGTAATGGTGTCAGTGAGGATAACTACACCTTTACTATGTGTTGGTTTAAACACTTTGAGCTGGTTGCCGGGCAATTCAAATAAATATTGAATACCCGTTTTGCTGCTCATAAATTTTTTATAATCCATACAGGCATTTACATATCGACTATCTGTATAATTAAAATTATTGAGTTCAAAGCCAAACAGTAATGAATCATCCATATACATGTCTGCACTATAAATGCCAAATTTATAACTACTGCCATTGTTTTTATCTTCTGCCCTAATTGCAAATCCGGGCAATTGTGTTTTTGATAAAATAATGGGTGCTGTAATAATATAATTTTCTTTAGATTTTTTAGCTGAATATGCCAAAGGTTCTACTTGATAAATACTATTTCTTCGATCATATAAATAGAGAGTGCTGATCAATGGTGCTATATTGTCTGTGATTGGAAAACCACATAATTCGGGATTGATGTTTTTGTCTGTTTTGCTATCTCTAATTTCAAAATGCAGATGTGGTCCTTGACTTCCACCTGTATTGCCACTATTGGCTATGAATTGACCCTGTATTATTGGAAATTGGTTTGGTTGTAATATAATTTCTTGCGCCCAGCTCTTATCTGCATATTGTTTTTGAATGATAAAGTTTTGCAAGTCGGGATAGAAATCATTGAGGTGTGCATAGAGAGTGGTATAGCCATTAGGATGTGTAATATAGATAGCCCTTCCATACCCATATTTTTCTATTTTTATTTTGCTGATATAGCCATCTGCAGCTGCATACACCGGAAGATTTTCTTTGGACTGGGTACGAATATCTAAACCCATGTGGAAATGATTGGTGCGCAGTTCGCCAAAATTTGCCGCAAGTTGTATGGGTATATCTAAAGGGTTTCTAAAATAGTTTTGCGGATATGCATTTTGCGCTTGTAGTTGCTGGTCGTACAATAGAAAAAAGCAAGTAACACATACCGCACAACATAATTTATAGTAGGATATTTTCTTTTCTTTTTGCACTGATTTTATTTATAAAAAGGCAAGTATAGTTCTTTTGAAAGAACCCAATACTTGCGTTAAAAAATGTTCTTTTACAGCAAAATAATCAACATTGCAATTCTTGTCTAATTTGATTTTAAATTGCATAAAAATGGCAGCCATAAAGACTGCCATAAATCAATTTTTTTGAAGCAACTTTTTATTGTTTTACAAATTGCTTTGATGTTTTTGTACCATTCAATTCATACACTGCAAAGTAAGTGCCCGATGGTAAAGCAGCTATCTGCAAGATGGTTTCAGTAGCGCCTCTATTTATTTGCTGCATGAGTACATTTACTCCATTACTATTCAAAATATTGATGGTAGCTGCATTGGAGGCTGCAGCATGTTGTATAATAATTCTATCAATTACAGGATTGCCTTTAATCAGTAATTGTTGCGCTGCTTTTGATACTGCAGTTTGCACATTGCTATAAGTAATTGTACCATCATTATCCACCATTTTTATGCGATACATATTTGTGCCGCTTAGCATCTTGTTATCAGTAAAACGATACACATTTTCACCCGAAGTATTTCTTGCACTGATGAAGGCGATTGCTGTGTATGCATTATTACTCGTTTTTCTTTCCACCACATATTCTTTCATATTGATTTCATCAGTAGTAATCCATTGTAGCAGTGCATCATTATTTTGTAAGGCTACGCTAAATGATTTAAGTTTTACTGGGAATGTAGCATCGTTCCAATCAGTAGAAATTTTTATTGCATCTATTCTACAATTTGGTGTACTGCCCAATCCTGACGCAGATGAACCACTTTGTCTGAATGCAATACCACCCAAATCACTATTTTCAGATACACTACCAGCGGCATCATAAGCAGAACTGGCTTGTGGTACAGGTTCTATATTGTTAACTGGTTGGTCAATCCATAATTTTACGATATCATTTTTTGATCCATCTACAAAACTGCTTGAAAAGGTTATAAGGTGAGTAATGTTTAAACCATAAGTATTAGAAGCCCAAGCAATAGCTGTATTTTTATATGAATTAGCAGATATACCAAAATTTACAGTACCTGCAGTGGCTCCTTTTCTTACATACAATCTACCTTGATAATTTGTATTTGAAGCGGCTGATACAAATCCCAAAAAATATTCAGCAGTATCTGCGCTATTATCATTTAGCAATTCATCTGTGAGTATATTGATTAAAAAACTGCAATAAACTGTTCCCGCAGTTTGAGCAGCAAAATTGGTTTTAATATCTTCTGCACTGGATGTGATAGTGTCTAACACAATATGTCTGCTATCTACAGTTGGTGAAGTAATGTAAACGGCAGATGATAAGCTGGCATCTACAGCCTGTATAAATTTGCCAGTACCAGATGTAGATTTCCATACTCCGCCACTTACATTGGCACCACCATTTGCGTCTGTAATTTGCCCCGCAGCAAAATTAAAATCTTCTGTAAGCAGTCTTTGAGCAGTAAGGGTAGTGGCAGCAGTAAGTAATGAAACAAGGAGAGTAAAAATTTTTCGCATATTGAATAAATTATTTGATGCAAAATAAGCCGAATTCATATACAGATAGCATTAGGTTTCTTATTTTATTATTATCGATTTATAAAACAATGATTGCCCTTACTTTACACCCAAATAATTTTTTGCATGCGGGTTTTTTTAATTGGTTTTCTAAATCTAATCTACTTTGCTGTGGCAGCTCAAAAACAAACCGCAACTATATCCGGCATGGTAACGGATGAAAATAAAAAACCCATAGCAGGTGTTTTAATAGCTGTACTAAATAGCCAAAAACAAACCATCACAAACGATACAGGTTTTTTTACGATTACCTTACCAACACAAAAGCCGCTGGCATTGGTGTTTAGCTCAACTGGATATACAACTCAACAAAAAAACTTTTATTTATTGCCTGATGAACAGGAAAGCATAGTTATTCAGCTGCGCAATGCAACCAATCAATTAGAAGAGGTAGTAGTAACGGATAGTAGGCAACGCATAGAAAGTGGACGTATCAGCATTGATGCATCCCGTGCTCTTGTAAATCCATCTCCGCTACAAAGTATTGAAAGCCTAATTAAAGTTTTTGTTGGCAGTAATAATGAACTTACATCTCAATACACAGTAAGAGGCGGCAGCTATGAAGAAAACCTTGTATATGTAAATGATTTTGAAATTTACAGACCATTTTTAGTACGCAGTGGGCAGCAGGAAGGATTAAGTTTTATTAATCCGGAAATGACGGGCAATGTCAAATTTTATGCAGGTGGCTTTCAAGCAAAATATGGAGATAAAATTAGCTCCGTGTTGGATGTGAGTTATATAAAGCCAACACATTTTGGTGGCTCTGTATATGTAGGATTACTAGAGCAGGGCTTGCATTTGGAAGGCATAACGCCCAATAAAAAAATTACCTATATAGTAGGCGCCAGAAATAGGAATAACAGAAACCTGCTCAATACTCAATCTACACAAGGAAATTATATACCAAGTAGTGCAGATATACAGGGATTATTAACTTGGCAATTTGCCAATAAATGGCGTGTGGAAGCATTGGGCAATTATGCCGGTACTCGTTTTACATTCTTCCCCGAAAAAGCAAGTTTGACCTCGTCTGTATTTTCACCAGTATTTAGTGGAAGTGTTGGATTAGATATATTTTTTGAAGGCAGCGAAAGAAGTAAATATACTACTGCTTTTGGGGGGCTTACTTTGGTACATCAGCCCAACACAAAAAATACCTATAAATTATTGTTGAGTTATTTCAATGATGATGAGCAAGAAAATTTTGACATTACAGGTGCTTATCTTTTTGGTGAAAGAGATTTTGATAAAAACAGTGATAGTTATGGATTAATTACCAATCCACTGGGGGCAGGAGTAAATCAAAACTATGCAAGAAACAGTTTAAAGATTGATATTTTTAGTGCGTATATAAAATCATCTCATTCCATTGGTAAACACTTTATTCAATGGGGTCAGGGCATAGATCAGCAGCAGATTAATGACCGACTCAATGAATTTGAATATCGGGATTCGGCCGGTTACTCTTTGCCTTACACACCCGGAAATCTTGCCATTTTTTCTACTACTACCGGTGGCGCTACGCTTGATGCAACCCGTATAAGTGGCTACCTTCAGGACAATATGCAATGGGGTGATTCAACCAGATTTACCTTGCAAACCGGTATCAGATATAATTACAATACCCTCAATAAGGAGCTTCTTTTTTCTCCCCGTATTGGCTTCTCTCTTCACCCCGGTAATTGGCAAAAAGATGTGGTAATAAAGGCAAGTGCAGGCCTATATCAGCAGCCGCCATTTTATAGAGAAATGCGCCGTTTTGATGGCAGTGTAAATACAGCACTCAAAGCACAAAAAAGCTGGCAGGTAAGTATTGGTGCAGATTATAACCTAAAATTTTTACAAAGGCCCGGCAGGCTAACCACAGAAATATTTTATAAAAACATGTGGGATGTAGTGCCTTATGATATAGACAATGTAAGACTGCGCTACTATGGGGAAAATAATGCCAAAGCATGGGCTGCCGGTATTGAAACAAGATTTTATGGCGAGCTTGTAAACGATGCTGAAAGCTGGGTGAGCTTAGGCATTCTGCGAAGCAGAGAAAATATTGACAATGATTTTTTTACACAATATTATAATGCAGCAGGAGAATTAATAACAGCAGGAACCGAGGACAAAGTAATAACAGATAGCACTACCAATGAAGTAGGATGGCTGCGCAGGCCCACAGATAGGCTCATCAACTTTGGCATGTTCTTTCAGGATTATTTGAGCACCAATAAAAACTTTAAAGGGTTTCTAAATTTGTTGTATGGCAGTAATTTGCCTTTTAATATTCCCGGTTCTATTCGATATAGAAATGCTTTGGAAGTTGATCCATATCTGCGTATTGATCTTGGCATGAGTGCTATGCTCATATCATCAGAAAAGCAAAATAGAAGAAGTCATTCTCCGTTTAAAAATTTTGAAAGTTTATGGATAACAGTAGAAATTTTTAATGTAATAGATAGACCAAATACCATCAGCTATCAGTTGGTAAAAGATTTTGAAAACACTACTTATGCCTTACCAAACAGACTTACGCCTCGAATGTTGAATTTGAAAATTGCAGCCAGGTGGTAGCTCAGGTCTGTATTAAATATTTGATATAACATTTTATCTTTTTGAAATAAAGCCCAAGGCACTCCAAAGTGTTGTATCCGGTTTTAAATAGCGAGGATGTTCCATTTCTTCCAACCATTTTTTTGAAACATACTTACTCATTTGTATGCGTGAATCTACTTGCTGAAATACAGGGTTTACTACCCACATGGGCTGAGAGTGCCAATCGGTATTTATATAAGAAAATGCTTTGATTACATCTTTATTATCCTGCAATGTTTTCAAGAATGGTAGAAACCATTCCTGCCAGGCTTTTTTGGCAATAACAGAATCTGTAAGTCTTGTATTTGAAAATGTGACTCCATTATGTAATACAGGACTTGCCTCGGCTATGAAGACAGGCTTATGATGGCGCTTTGCAAAATGAAGCATTTCCTCATCCGGATTATTGAAAAAAGAATAAGCACACCAATCCACCAAATCATCTCCAGGATACCAATTTTCCAGTATGTCTTGACCTGAGCCATTCCCTTTAGATTGCCACACAAAAGCCACATTTTCTACTTTCATTTCCAAAAATATTTGATGAATTTTTTTCCAGGCTAACAAGTACTGTTGTCTGTTGTAATGATTCCAACTCCATCCATCAAATTCATAACCGATACGAAGAAATACAGGGCGCTTACTTTCTTTTATCCAAGTAGCAAGTGTATGAATTAAATTATTTCTTTGACCTGATGCTATTGCCTTTTCATTGCCAACAAGTGATAATCCAATAGCCATTAAAGCATATTGATAAGTTTCATCGTTTAGATAACACTGTGCACAGTTATCGCCACTTCCCCAGTTGGCTTTGGAGTACAAGCCATCATTCCCTTTTAGGAAAAAACCGAAGGATGAAGCACCGGGAGATAAATCTGTGTAAACTGTAACACCGGTGGGGGTTGGAAACTGATCAACATATCCATCATGATATCCAATAAGCCCACCTGTGGCTGCTAAATCCTGACCAATAAAAAATAAACATGCACTATCAGCAGGTTCAAATTTCGCAAGCCTTTTTTGTGATGCATGGTTAGCACTTGTTTCAATTTTATTTACTGTAGAGCAATTAGAAAGCAGAATAAATAAGCATAAAAATTTAATACAATGCATAACGATGAATCAATAATTTTTTCAAAATAGCGTTTGATGTTATTGGCATCATTCATTCAAAAAGATTCAATCAAATAACAGCACAAAATTCTTTGGATAAAAAGTTGTTATGGATATAATTATCATACATGAATTTGGATATTCATCATGCTATGATTACAATATGATAAATGCTCAAATCAAAATTTAGAATGACTTCAAAAAGACATGCTCCTATCGGTACAATACCAATAATTTATCTTTCTAAATTTTCATAAATGATAGCAGCGCCTTGTCCTACACCAATACACATGGTAGCCAATCCATACTTAAGTTTTCTGCGTTTCATTTCATATAATAATGTGGTACTTATACGGGCACCACTACAACCCAATGGATGACCCAATGCAATGGCACCACCATTTACATTTACAAGATGAGGATTTATATTCAAATCTCTAAGGCAGGCAATGCTTTGCGCAGCAAATGCTTCATTAACTTCTGCCAGTTCAATATCCCCTATTTGTAAGCCGGCTCTTTTCAAAGCTTTTTGCGTAGCTGGCACGGGGCCAATACCCATAATGGATGGATCCACACCGGCAATAGCCATACTTACTATACGAGCCATTGGTTTTAGTTGATTATGTTTTAGCCCTGCTTCTCCTGACAAGATTAAAGTAGAAGCACCATCATTTATCCCTGAACTATTTCCAGCTGTTACACTGCCATCTTTATGAAATGCAGGTTTAAGTGCAGCCAATTTTTCAATGGTAGTACTCCTTGCATGTTCATCCGAAGAAAATAAAATTTCTGACTTGCCTTGTTTTACAGGCACAGGAATACGCTCCTCATCAAATAAATGCTTTGCTTCCGCTGCTGCAAATTTTTCCTGACTTGCAAATGCAAATGCATCTTGTTCTGCTCTTGAAATTTGCCATTGCTTAGCCACATTTTCTGCTGTTTCTCCCATGGTGTAAGGATGATGTAATGCACTGAGGGCAGGGTTGATAAAACGCCAACCCAAAGTGGTATCAAATAATTCTGCTTGACGCCCCCATGCTTGAGATTGTTTGCCCATTACAAAAGGGGCACGTGTCATAGATTCTACTCCACCAGCTATATATACCATACCATCTTCACACTGTATTGCACGTGCTGCATCCATTATGGCCTGCAAGCCACTTGCACATAAACGATTGACTGTAATGCCACCTGCGGAAACCGGAAGATTGGCAAGCAAAGCAGCCATCCTTGCTACATTGCGGTTGTCTTCGCCTGCTTGATTGGCACATCCGGCTACTACATCCTCAATGGTATCCATATCTAAAGTTGGATTTCTTTCTATAAGTTTACGAATTACAAAAGCCAATAAATCATCAGGCCTTACTAACGATAAAGAGCCACCATATTTTCCTATTGGTGTTCGAATGGCATCAGTTATATAGCAGGTCTGCATAAAATTATTTTTGGACAAATGTAGGTGGGCATTTTTTAAGATACAATAAGTATTCGAATTTGAATTGACCTTTCCTGTTCTATTACAGTGTCATCATGCACTCATAATAATTTTCCAATGAATTTTGTAGTCAAAATCAAATACATTTTTTGGAATCAATTTCAAAAATATGCTGAAATGAATACTTTAGACATCACGTCAATTCAAGACATTAATACTGCCCTGTGCTGAGCATTACTAAGGTACAAGCCTCTATTGTTTCAATACCATTTTCCTCTGCAATTTTTTTCAATGCTTCATTTTCAGCACCCGGATTAAAAATAATTCTTTTTGGCTGTAGCGCTATTATTTCATCATAATAAGCTTCTTGATTTTTACTATTCAAATACAATGTGATTGTATGAATATCTTTCACAACAGCAATGTTTTTTTCTATAGCAATAGCACCAATTTTTCCCGGTTTATGACCCACTGCTATGATGGGATGATTTTTTAATGACAGTCTCTCCACTGCCAAATAGCTATATCTATCAGGATTTGGGGAGGCACCCAATACCAATGTTTTTTTGTGCATGTGTAAAAATAAAGAGTTATGGATAATTACTATACGTTGTTAGCGTGATGGAAGAATCTTTTGTGTCTTAATGCTTCGGATAAAATTATCCCAACATCGCCTTTATTTCATTGAGCTTTAATAAAGCTTCTACAGGTGTAAGCCGATTGATATCAATGGCATCAATCAGTTTACGCATTTGGTCAAAGGTTTCGCTATGTGCATCAAAAATGGATAATTGCAATTGTGGTGTTGTTGCTTTTTTAAGGACTTGTTTTATATCTTGCTCAGGGGCTTTGCCATCCGCTGCCGCACGTGCATCTTCCAATTGTTTCAGAATTTCGGCTGCACGCTCTGTAATTTGTGGAGGCATACCGGCCAGTTTTGCTACATGAATACCAAAACTATGGGTACTGCCACCAGGTGCTAATTTTCGTAAAAAAATAATCTTATTACCTACTTCCTTATTTGTTACATGATAATTTGTTACACGAGGCCATCTGCCTTCCAACTCATTGAGTTCATGATAGTGTGTAGCAAAAAGTGTTTTTGGTGCTGTGCTATGTGCCTGCAAAAATTCCACCATACTCCATGCAATGGATATACCATCATAAGTACTGGTGCCTCTTCCAATTTCATCAAGCAGAACAAGACTTCGGCTTGAAATATTGTTGATGATACTTGCACTCTCATTCATCTCCACCATAAATGTACTTTCACCTCCACTCAGGTTATCACTGGCGCCTACACGGGTAAATATTTTTTCTGTGAGCGGAATAAAAGCTTTTGCCGCAGGCACAAAACTTCCCGTATGTGCCATTAGTGTAATCAAAGCTGTTTGTCTTAAAATAGCACTTTTGCCACTCATATTTGGACCGGTGAGAATGATGATTTGCTGTGTATCCGGATCTAATAAAATATCATTGCTGATGTAGTTTTCGCCAGTGGGCAAATTGCGTTCTATTACCGGATGACGGCTTTCTTTTATATCTAAAATAAAACCATCATGCAGTTCAGGTTTACGATAGTTGTACTGCAAAGCATTTTCTGCGAAGCAGAGCAATACATCTGCAATGGCCATCATATTTCCATTTACTTGTATAGGAGCTATATAGTCCTGCAATTCTGTAAGTAGCTTGTCATATAGCTCTGTTTCGATGGATAAAATTTTATCTTCTGCTCCAGTTATTTTTTCTTCATACTCCTTGAGTAGCGGCGTAATATATCGCTCTGCAGATGTAAGTGTTTGTTTGCGAATCCAATCTGTAGGAACCTTATTCTTATGCACATTGGTTACTTCTAAATAATATCCAAACACATTATTAAAACCAATTTTCAAAGAGCTGATGCCTGTGCGTTCTGCTTCTTGTTGTTGTATCAGTAATAAATATTCTTTGCCGCCTGCGGCAATGTTTCTAAGCTCGTCTAAACCAGCATGAACGCCAGATTGTATGACTCCTCCTTTATGGATTGCAATAGGTGGAGCTTCGACTATTTCGGTAATAATTTTTTCTAAAATATGTGGGCAGCCATTCAGTGTGTCAGCTATTCTACACGCATAATCATTTGCAGCATGCTGCAATAAATTTTTTATTTGAATCGTAAATTGTAACCCCTTGGCCAGATGAATAACTTCACGTGGATTTATTTTTTTTAAAGGGATTTTGCTTACCAATCTTTCCACATCACCACATTGCTTAATGAGGTGTCTGAGTTGCTTTCTTAAATCAGTTTCTTTGATAAAAAATTCGGTAAGATTGAGCCGTTCATTTATTTTGATGATGTCCTTCAAAGGCATTACCAACCAGCGTTTGAGCAGGCGTGCACCCATGGGGCTGATGGTATTGTCTAATACTTTGTGTAGGGAGTTTCCTTCACCTGTACTGCTATGTAAAATTTCAAGGTTGCGAATGGTAAAACGATCCAACCAGAGGTAATCTTCTTTCTCTAATCGTTGAATTGTCGTTATATGCTGTAGGTTGGGATGCTCCGTATCTTTGAGATAATGCAGAATAGCCCCGGCAGCCACTATGGCCTGTGGCATATTTTCTATGCCAAAACCTTTTAGCGAATGTGTTTGAAAATGATTTTTAAGCTGCTCATTGGCATAAGTCATATCAAAAATCCAACTCTCTAAAGTATAGGTATAAAATTTTACACCAAACCATTCTTTAAATTGCTTTTGAAAATTTCTTTGAAAAATGACTTCAGCAGGCTTTAGTGTTTGGAGGAGTTTATCAATATATTCTGTATTGCCTTCGGCTACAAAAAATTCTCCTGTACTGATGTCCAAAAGTGCCAGTCCGGTATGGGTATCTGCAAAGTGAACGGCGGCCAAAAAATTATTACTGTTGTGCTCCAGTAGTTTATCGTTTGTAGCCACACCCGGAGTTACCATTTCTGTAACACCTCTTTTTACAATTCCCTTTGCCGTTTTGGGGTCTTCAAGTTGATCACAAATGGCAACTCTATAGCCGGCTTTTACCAGTTTATGTAGATAAGTATCTAAAGCATGATGCGGAAACCCTGCAAGCTCAGCTGCACCTGCTGCGCCATTATTTCTTTTGGTTAAAGTAATGCCAAGCACCTGCGATGCTATGATGGCATCCTGTCCAAATGTTTCATAAAAATCGCCCACTCTAAAGAGCAAAATAGCATCAGGGTATTTTTGCTTAATAGCCTTATGCTGCTGCATGAGGGGAGTTTCAGAAACCGTTTTTGCCATGTGGCAAATATATATGGCGAAAATTGGCGCAGTCTGCTTTTTTGGTGTTACTTATAAACATTTATGGACGATAGGGCATGTACAAAAGATAAAAGAATGTATTAGTATTTTCAATTGTCCTGTGGTATTTAAGTATGTACACAGACATCATCACCTTTCACATGCGCCTACGCCTTTGGCAGCATTTTCTTTTCATCCTTTAGAAGCTATTATAGAGTTTGGTTTTATGATTCCAGTTCTATGTATTTTACCTGTGCATTTCATAGTGTTATTCTTATTTGCAATGGCTATGACTGTTATTAATGTGCTTGGTCATCTGGGTTATGAATTATTTCCAAAAACATTCCTTAAAACTACTGCAGAAAAATTTTCAATACCGCTACACATCATGATATGCACCATCACTATGCACATGGCAATTATAGTCTCTACTTTAATTTTTGGGATAGAATCATGCATACAAACCATAAAAAATACCTGTAGAAGTTTGAACAAGAGCATTAAGAAATAAATGAAAAATGATCTCACATTTTTTTACTATATGACACAATACTATTGAAGCTCATCCCTACATTTAACCCATGAAACAATTACTCACCATTATTGCAATCTTTATTTGCTCCATATCTTTTGCTGCTAGAGTAGATACTCTAAATGTATATAGCACTGCTATGCAAAAGCACATTCCCTGCGTTTTTATTACTCCTTCAAAAATGAAAAATAAAAAAGAATTACCAGTCATCTATTTATTGCATGGCTGGAGTGGCAACTATGCGCAATGGATAAATGATGCTCCTCAATTAAAGCAGATAGCAGATGACATGAAGCTCATTATTGTATGCCCGGATGGTGGCTATGGAAGCTGGTATTTTGATAGCCCCATAGACAGTAGTTTTCGATATGAAACTTTTATATCGAAAGAGCTCATTGCTTATACAGATGCACATTACAACACCATTGCCAATAAAGCAGGACGTGCTATCACAGGTTTGAGTATGGGCGGCCATGGAGGTCTGTTTTTATCTATAAGGCATCCAGATATATTTGGTGCAGGAGGATCTATTTGTGGTGGTGTTGATTTTAGACCTTTTCCGAACAATTGGGATTTGGCAAAACGGCTTGGTGATACCATCTGTTGCCAATCAAACTGGGATCAAAACACCGTAGTATATCAACTGCCCAAAGCTCAAAATAAAAATTTAGCACTAATCATAGACTGCGGTTTAGATGATTTTTTTCTTCCTGTAAACAGGGTCTTACATCAACTGATGATGCAACTGAATATTCCACATGATTATACAGAAAGACCCGGTGCACATAACACAGCTTACTGGAGCAATGCCATTAACTATCAAATCCTTTTTTTCTCAAACTTCTTTAGGAATAGCCTGAATCAATAAACACTCATAATGGTTCATCATACATGTAATCAGAGGTTGCATTTGACATGCTGACGAAAATTTTAAACACCATTTTGACCTGATGTTTCTTTCAAATCCATCTGCCCATCCATGTTGCAAAAGTCTATTGCGCCAGCGAAATCCTTATTTGCAAACCTGCTCTTGTATTTGTAATTGGAGCAGATGTGGATATATATGGAATGGTACGTTGTTGGTCAAAATATAACCTCAGATTTACTCTTGCATTTACCACATAATCTACTGCGGGAGAAATAGTAATTACCTTCTGACCTCCTGTGCCATAAGCATTTGGCTGATCTAATCTACTATTGCTCTGCACATCATCCCGCAGGGCAAAATCTAAACTAATACCCAAGTCTGTTTGCTCCGGATCTGGTTTTACAAAAGGAATTTTGAAAGGAAGAATTACCCCTCTTTTTCTAAATGTACCGCCAAATGTAAAACTGGTGCTGCGAACCTCTGCTAATTGAAAGTCAAACATACTCAAACTCAACTGTCTGCTCTTAGCATATTCAAAACGCAAACTGGCCTGGTTGTTTGTAGTAACATCAATGCCAATCAATGGCGAAAACTGCTCCTGTATGGTGATATTCGGCACTAAGAAAAATGGCTCATAGTTTCCTGATTGAGGATTGATAAATGCCGGTGCGCCAAGTCTGAAAGGATCTGTATATAGCAGTGCACTATTAAATGAATTCATACTCAAGGATCCTGTATAAGCATGTGTGATTGTGACGTTGCTAAATACATCACTCAATCCAGGTAGCCTACTCAAGCCGGTATAAGTAAGGCGCCAGTTTGGCAATGCCTTAATGGACTTAAATGGATTGGTTTTTATTGTAGGGTTTTGCTGCGCAATGAGTGGTGCGGATAAAGGAGCTTTGCCTGTATAAGCTGCAATAAATGCAGGTATCAATACATCCTGCGAATAGCGGCCATATCCTGTTGGGAAACCGTCTGTCTGAAACTTTTCATTGTCCGGCAACTGCTGCCAGTAAGGATTACTTTCTGCTAATTTATTTGCAATGGTAATCCTGTTATTTTCAAACTTTGTAAATGTGCCACTCACTTCATTAGAACTTACCTTTTCAAACAAAGTTTTAAAGCTGATAAAGCTCACATTAAAACCACCTGTGGCTAATGGACTAAGGTGTTGTAAATCCTGACCAGAATTAGTAGTGTCTTTAAATAATTCTGAATAAGTTTTTGAAAATGTTTTTTGCAGATTCAGATCAATCGTCAGCTCACGAATGGGCTCTAACTGTGCTGTAATGGTTAACTGCTGTTGGAAGTTTTGGGTAAAGAGTTGGCTAAACAATGAGTCTCTTGTTATTACCCCTTCCTGCGCTTTTTTATTGAGCCATGCAGTATCGGGTTGCTTACCAAATACATAACCTAAACCGGGCTGCATACTGTTCCAGTTTTGACCGAGGTAGCGAGTGCTATCTGTATATCCTGGCAGGCGGCTATTATAGTTTTCACTATAGTTTATAGAAGCTCTTTTTACCATGGTCAACAGTTGGCCTGCAAGCCGCACTGGTGCAGATACTTCATCCGTTACTTTACCTTTTCTTTGTGCTATACGATAATCCCTTTTATACTGTCTCCATTTTTGTAATGCATTTCTTTTTTCAAAACCTTTTTTACCCTTTATTACTTCGGCCCTTGGTTTTGGTGCTTGCATGGTATCTGCTTTTGTAGATAAGTCTTCGTCATCATTATTGAGCAATCCATTTTCATCATCTCTTGGAGAAGCAGTTGCCGTACTGATTTTGTTCAGCCATTTACTTTTACTATAAAGTCTGGTTAAATCAAACTCACCTGTAAGCCCATTTTGCTGGCTGTTTTCAATTGTATTTCCCAATGATACGGCCAATAAACTTGCGCCAATCCAGTTATAAGTTGTGGTATAATTATACCTTGCTGTAATCCAATCTGTAATGGGTAATTTACTGAATGGGAAGGTATAACTAACAGTGGCTCTTTGCTGATACAATGTATTTCTACCACCGTCTAAAAAATTTGTTTTTACACTGTCCCTCTTAAACTTAGTATCTAATGCACCAAATGGTTCATCTATACGTGCAAAATTTGTAGCCGAAAAATCGAGGTTGACTGCACGGGTTATATCCCAACGGAAATTATAATAACGGTCAAAAGTGAAATACTTGTCATAAGTGGTATCTACCCTTTCTACTGTATTGTCAAAAGTGTTTACAATGCGTGGTACAAAGCGGCCAAACTGCCTGTTTACATCTGCTCTAAAGCTGATGAGTGATGGTACAGGATTGATGTTGAGGTCTTTGACCGGAGTTAACCAAATTGATTTATTTTTTATCCATTTTTTAAATGGCTCAATAAATTTAGATTGTGCATTGAAGTTATATCCCAAACCAGCTCTATGTTTAATTACTTCATTGAGCGTAATGATGGGGCTTGTTTGTGTAAACTGTGTAAAGGAATAACTAAAATCAAAATTGCTGATACGCCATGGGGCTGGCTTGCGGCTATTTTGCGCAAAGCGCACATTTGTGAAATTTAATGTTTTGATGGTCGTTTCATCCAAAGCCGTTTTACGAGCACTGTCTTTATTGATGCCAGGCGTTTTGAGTTTATCTTTGAAATCAACATCCATGTCATAAGGATCATACTCCGGTGTGATGATGGTTTTGTTAATGCTTGCAAAAATGGGTATGGAAATACCTGCTTTTTTTGGAAGTAATTTTCCTGCATCAATATTGAGCGCAGCGTCAAATTGTAAAAGATTTTGACGTGCTCTTTCATTTACCTGCTGCTCTATGGTGCCAAAGCCTGCGGTATAAGTATTTGCTGAAACGGAAAGTGTGCCAAGGTCTGCCAATTGCATATCCACCCTGCCGAGTGCTGCATAGCCACCCTTCTCATCCAAGTTACTCAGTCTAAGTTCATTGATCCATATTTCAGCACTTTTATTGGTTGAGGTATTATTTTCTACTCCTACTAAAAAGCCTTGCACTTCACCCAGATTTGGGTTTCCTTTTATGGAGAATTGTTTGTTGCCTATTTGCTCCCGATAGATCTGCTCGGGGTTTACAAGTTGTCCGTTTCTGCGAATTTTAAGTTGTACCAATTCTTGCATTAAGAAGTCAAGGTTATTTTCTTCGGGCCAGATATTTTCAGGCGTTATGCCATTTTGGGGGTTTGTAATTTTTAATGGGATTTTTATTTCATAATAATTATTCAAAAAGTCCTGACCCACACGTATAACTGCTGTAAGGTCTCCATCATTTAGATCTACTGGATTGTTGACTAATTTTTCAGCATGCATAAACATAGACAGCTGACCATATTGACGCAGATCAAAATTCAAATTCTTAAATACAGCTCTTGCATCGCCTTGTTGTAGATTATTAATCTGCAAACTCATGGCCTGCTCATTTTGTAAAAGGTTTACTCCATTATTACTCAACTGCTGCACCCTTTCTATACCCGGTGGTATGCGATAAGGAATCGGACTTCTATTACTGTTTTCTTCCACATTTACTGCCAATACATTAAAAGTTGTACCACCCACCGGCAGTGGAGTATAAGAACCAGTAGTGTCTAATTGATATTGGAATGACCTCCATTGATTTCTTACCAAATCGAAGCTGGCAAAGCGTAGTACAACCGAATCTGTAAATTCTGTAAGGTATAATCTAATAAAACGAATGGATTTAAAATCAGGAATTCGTCCTACTTTGTTTGTAAATTCTTTGATAGGTACTCTAAATAAATACCAGCTTTCATTGGTAATGGCTTCCCCATTTGGCAATGCACCATTTATTTTTATGGAATCCGTAATATACTTTGTAAAACCTACACCCAGTTTGGGTTTGAGGTCTATTTCATATTCGAAATATTCTTCGGTTTCATTTAGGGTATTATCCCTGTTTAGGTCTTCATTGTCCGGATAAAGCGTGGATGCAGGCGTAAACAGTGAACCACTATTGTCCACCACCGGGGAGTTGCCTTGCTGATTATTATAATTTTTATACCTGCCTAAAATGCCTGTTTTTGCTGCATCATAACTACCATCTCTATACCAGGTATAGTTATCATTTGAAGGATCTGCATTTGCTTTTTGATAGATAATAGAAGTAGTACCAAAATTGGTAGCCAATTGATTGAGGTATGCAGATTGTTTTGTTCTTTCTTCATCATCCCTTAATCCATCAAAACCAACATCTTGAAAAACACGATCATTGGGTTCATTACTAAATGCCTGTGTTATCTGAATTGGATTTACGGGTGCTTTTCCCCATACAGAGCTGAGAGAATCCACAGCAGAAGGCTGTGTGGGCGATGCAATTCCATTTTCATAAAACCGACGTCCATCTTTTAATACATCTTCACTGATATTGCCCAGGTTGATGACTAACTTACCTCCATCACTTGCTTGATTGTCAATAAATGGATCCTGCATCCAGAACTCCATGTATTCAATATTGCCCGTTTCGAAATCCGTTTGGTCAATATTCCTCATGATACCTGCCCATCGTTTTTTTGGATTGCTCAGTCGGCCATTGGCATCTATCTCTGTGGGGTCTGTTTCAAAATTGTAAGGGCCACGCTCCGTGGGATAATAGGCCAAGTCAAATGTAGAATTGAGTACGTCAATAATATTTGTTGTACGCTGTGGAAACAGTTGATTGGTGAGCAATTGTCTTACTCTAAAATCACTGAGTCCGTCTAAGTCTGAGCGTACCGGATTGTTTGGACTATTTTTATCCTGAAGATTTGGTTCAATATTGTACCAGGCAAGTTTTGCACGGTTGGTACCATATTTTAAGTCATTAGTAAGGGTGGCTTCCGGAAATCTTCCATTACCTTGTGGGGTACTGGCCATAGTCCAGGATATAAATGGAAAACGCAGATCTACACTACTTCTGGTTCCTTCAAAATCATCTATATAAATCAACCCCTGATTGCCATCGCCAATTTGCTTTGGATGACCCGGTTGTAGCAATGCTGCCTCACCATAGGCTGTAATGGTACTTGGTGCTGTGGTAGCATAAAATGGGAGCTTGTCTAACAACCGAGTAACTGCAGGAAATTCACTCTGATAACTAAAGTCCACACCATACATCATATTTTGTATGGGGTCGTCTCCATAATTCATTTTTGTAAAGAATGGTCTTTCCGCAAGCCTCTGCATGGTGGCACCAATCGTCAGTTTTTTACTGGCAAGATAATCCAATCTCAATCCAAAGAAACTACGCTGTTGGATACCAAATCCGGCATTGTTTTCATACTGCACATTTACAGGTACACCAGAATTTATAATTGCTTGATTGAGTACTTTCAGCGTACCCAAATTATAGTCAATTACATAATCCACATTTTCTTGTAAAACCTGGCCACCTGCGGTTACAGATACTGAACCGGGTGGTATATTAAATCCTCCGAGATATATATCAGAGTTGCTGCTACCTTTTATAGTACCCTGCAACAAAAACCTGTTTAAGTTAGCATAAGTTTGTGCTATGGCTTTTATGGTATCATAGAGTTGATTATATACATATTTATCTTTTGTTTCCTGCGGTTCTCCATCAAAGGCTAAGCGTTCTAAATCTGCACCAAAAGGCTCCAATACAGGAAAGATAACTTTGCCCTGCTGGGCAATGACTGTGTAGCCATCTACAAAATCGTATAAACCATCGGGCTGTGGGTCATTCCTATTGTTGAGCCTGTCTGCATTGAGAATGGTAATTAATGGCTGTCCTGCTACGGCAGGAGATGATTCCGGTAAATATCTTTTTAAGCCACCACTTGGCTCCTGATACAATACATTGAGTTTGAAATCCTGCTGCTGCAGTCCGGATACATCCAGAGAATACACATTCTTCATCATCAAATCCCAAATCGGTAGATCCACTCTCTGTGAGGTAGCTTTTAATAATTTTAGGAAGAGATTTTTCTGCACACCTTGATTGCTATCCAATGTTATATCCTGTGAAAATTCTCCCACCTGATAAATACGTCCGTTATAAGAATACTGATAAGCAACTCCTACCACTTCGTCCGGCTGCACTTGTACATTCAATGATACAAAACCCACCTGAGGATTATAATAATATTCGGTAGAATCTAATTTACGGGCAAAGGTTTTTTCAAAATCATTTACAGGTTCTAAGCCTTTTGCTGTGAGCAATGTATTGATTAAAGCCGGGTCTCTATTGGCTTCGCTTCCGGTTAAAAAACTGTATAAATCGTTGGCATTGTTATCGGGCAATTCATTTGCAGTAAGCGAATTGATATTTGGGCTATAAGGCTTGTTCTCTCCCAAATCCATAAAGCCTACAATGCTTCTGGTATTTACAGCAGTACCTGTACGATTGGTAATCCATACCTCCATGCGCAGTATCTGCACTAAGCTGGTTACAATAGGTAGCTTGCTCATAGCAGTATTGTAGTTATTTCTAAAATACTGACCTAATAGGAAGTGCCTGTTTTCGTCATAATCATCCAATTTTTTATTGATTTGCTGGCTTAGTCCTCCCCCTTGCAATGCTACAGATTGGCGTTGGCTTCTTTGATTGGCCAATGCAGCTGTTATAAACAACTTGCCAAATTGTAGCTGTGTTTTTACCCCAAATAGACTTTGAGCACTACTCATCAATGAGCCTTTACTTTGAAATGAAATATTGCCTGCTTCTAAAGATTTTATGATTTCATCATCCTTGCCTCTGTAGTCTAATTTTAATTGGTTTTCAAAATCAAAATTGGCAAGCGTGTTATAGTTAATCGGGAGTTTTAATTTTTCACCAATACTTGCATTCAAGTTCACATTGGTATTCATGTTAAAATCTAAACCTCCGTTTTTACGGGCCTGCTCCGGCAGTGTTGGATTTTTAATATTCTGACCCTGATAGCCAATAAAAACATCCATACTACCCTGTGGTTTTATATCAACTCTAAGGCCATCCGGACTTAAGCCAAATATCCGGTCAAAGAGATTGTCATACACTCTTGGTGCGGGTCTTAATGTTTTTCTATTAATGTCAAACAAGGTTTGGCTACGCTCTGCAAAGTATTGTCTTTCACTTTCTTGCGCTTGTAACTGATACATTTCTTCAAAGCTCAAATAGGTTGGTTTTCTATACCAAGTATTACCAATTTTCTCCATGATATAATACTGATTGGTAACAGGGTCGTACTCCACCGTACGATCTACATAGTTGGAATCCGCTAGATCAAATGGGTTATTATTCTGCCAAGAAAATGGATCGCCCCTGCGGTCCTGAATGGGGAAACGGAGCTTGGATGTATCTGATGATTGTGTATAACCAACAAAGGGTACTAAAAGTAGCACCAATAGGATTATATTAAGATTTTTAAGTCGTAGCAAAGTAGCCTTACTTATGGTTAAGTAACAATTTTACTATAGGCTATAAATTTTTAAGCGCTTCTTTAATAATAGTTTCGATATGTTGAAATTCATTTTTGTCTGTTACCTTTTTTATTGCTGCCTCAGCCATCGTTCTTTGAATGCCAAGAGCCATGAGTGCATCTACGGCATCCTGATCCATTGATTTTACAAGAGCACCGGCTGCTTGCTGCTGCGTGGGCAATTTAGTTATTTTGTCTTTAAGTTCAAGAATTATTCTTTCCGCAGTCTTTTTTCCTATTCCTTTTACAGACTCCAATAGCTTAGTATTGGCTTGCATAATGGCCGCTGATACCTCATTGGGTTTTAGCCCACTCAGCATCATTCTGGCGGTGGATGCCCCCACGCCTGATACACTAATGAGTAGTAAGAAAATTGCCTTTTCTTCTAAACCTGCAAACCCGAATAACTGCTGACTATTTTCAGTAATATGTTGGTAAGTGTGCAGCTTGCCATTGTCAATATTTGCAATGTGCTCATAAGTATAGAGGCTGATATGTAATTCATAGCCCACACCATTTACATTTACTACAACCCTGGCTGGTGTTTTTTCCTCAAATTTCCCTTGAACAAATGCTATCATGCGGTGGCGAAAATAAGGGGATTGAAGTATCCACAGTCGCTAAAATAATACGGTGGCTAATTCTTTTTTTCTTTTGAAAGTGGCAAATTAGTTCTATGGCTTGAAAAAACCCAACAACGTGTCATAGTCTGCTTTTTTGCACCACGTGTATCAGATATTTCAAGAAGTATTTTTGATAACTCATAATATAACTGTGTCATAAGTTTCGATGATTTCTTTTTCACGCTCAAACTCTTCCTCATAAAGTTTATAATACTTGCTTAAGTTGTTTTTTTATTTTGAAATCCGTGCAATTAATGAATTCTACATCAAGCATTCTTCTCATGTCATTAGGTATAAATAAATCAATTTTTCTCCAATACTCTTTGTCAGAAATGTGATTCATTGTTATGATAAGCGAACCCCAATATGTTGCTTGTCTTAATTCTTGTTTATTAAGTGAAAAAACATTTTTATTCAATCTCTGAAATATTGCTCGTAGTTCTTCGTCTTAAACATCTAACAAGGCTCTAATAACAAAATTATATTGGTAAAATGTCTTTTTTGTCCATAAGATAAATCCTCAAAAACAAATCTGTAAAATCAGGGCTTTTAAATTAGTATCATGTAAAATAAATTAGATAAATTCATTCATATTAAATACCAGATTTTTTTAAAATTTCGGATAGTAAAGGCAATCTTTGCTGTAGTGATAATTTTATGACAACAAATAAAACTGTAAGCATTCTTATTGTTGGACTTTTATTCTTTAGTTGTAATGGGTCAATACAAATGAAGGTCGAAGACGTTAAACTGACAGACATTAAAGAGGGCAATACCAAATACCCCCCAATTCCGCCAGCACCTACAGGATTAAAAGTATCTGCGTATTTAATTTACAAAGACAATACAACCTCATCTATTGATGTACTTAATGATAATACAAATGCTTTGAAGAATACAGTTATTGACGCTGATGGGGTAGAAAAATCATCGGAACAGACAAAGATTGTTTTGACAGGCAAATTGGACAATCTCAAAGTGACAATATTTAAAGGAAATAGAAAAGTCGAAAATAAAAATTTACCAAACTTCAGTGGTGACTTTGAATTCATCATCAAGGATACAGGTTGTGATGAGCTCAAAGTGATTGTCACTAAATTCGATGAAATTGTGTATCAAGGAGCAATTCCATATGAGTGTGCAGAATAGTTTTTTCACTTTTTGTCTCAGTGTGCGAAAACTACAACCAACAAAAGCTTCCACTTCACATCCCCCCATCCATCATTCAAAACCTCATAAACAATACGCTCTTCTAAAAGAAAAATGAAAGCCCATTGGCACACTCATATTTTCAACTTTATAACTGTCTCATGATTCATCTCAACAACTGATCAACTAAAATTTAAACAACTAACAATAAACATTACCACAACCAAAAAATCATATACCATAATTTCGCTTCATGCGTTTGTATGTACATCCTGAAAACCCCGGCCTGCGGCATATTCAAATCATAAAGGAATGTTTGCTGGATGGCGGTATCATCATATACCCCACGGATACCATTTATGGTTTGGGTTGTAATATTTTTCATCATTCAGCAGTGGAGCGTATTTGCAGAATAAAAAATATAGATCCCAAAAAAGCACAGCTCAGTTTTATTTGTAATGACCTCAGTCATTTAAGCCAATACACCAAGCAAATTTCTACACCCTTATATCGCATACTCAAGCATTATTTGCCGGGGCCATTCACATTTATATTGCCAGCCAGCAAAGAAGTGCCGGGCCTATTGCAAACAAAAAAGAAAACCATTGGGTTGCGTATTCCTGCCAATCCAATTCCGCTGTGTATTACAGCCGCATTGGGTCATCCGTTGCTCAGTGCATCTCTACCCGGTGCAGATGTAGCAGATTATACTGACCCGGATACCATAGAAGATAGATTTGAAAACTTGGTTGATATCATAGTAGATGGCGGGCCCGGTGGTATTGTTCCCTCAGCCATCATTGATGCTACTTCAGAAAAAATTGTTGTAGTTAGAGAAGGCCCTTTGCCTTTTTATGATGCCGACTGAGCATGCATAATTGGTGGTTAGATTAAGAAAAATCAATAAGGCTTTTCAACCAAAATCATTATTCCATTGGAATATAAATGCCTGCATGTATATTGATACTATTAAAATTTCCAAAACCAAATTCCTTGTAACTGGAGTTCAAATAATTGACACCCGCTGTAAAACCTGCCCTACTGGTTTTGCTAAAACGAATATCAGCACCGGCACCACCTTGCCATGAAAAGCCCAGCTTATTGCCACTACCACCAAACTGACCTAAGTACTGTTCAAAATTGATTAAACTAAAACCGACTCCTGCAGATAGATATGGCTGCACCATGCTTTTTTGTTCATTGCCTAAAGGGTAAAAACGCCCCTTGGCCAATACTGGTATAATCTGTACAGAATTGGTAAGTACGGCAGACGTAATTTCATTCTCCCCACTTTGATATTCCTTTCTCGGAAATTTTTCATAATAATCCTGCCAGCCAAAACCCACACCAATGCTATACAATGGATTTATTTTGTATTGTACATCCAACACAGCACCACGACCACTGCCTTTTTCAACTACATCATTTTTCAAACTGCCTTGTGGCAATGCATAATTGTATTGAATAGATACATGCAGCCTGTCCTGCTGACTCCATGCAGATATGCTCAAAAAAATACTACAAACAAGTATTGAAATTTTAATCTTCATCTCTTTTGGTTTTATCGTTGTATATACGGGCTTTGATTAAATAGTGCATCTACACTGCCTGCGGCTGTCGTACTGCTAAATATTCCACTACCACGTATAAGGCCATTCCATATAATATTAATAGTGCCATTTTCGGTAGCATTTTTTAAATCAAGTATGTCTAAAGTAATGGCACCTTCTGTATAAGAATAGGTTGTATAAAATGGGGCACCGCCATATCCATAACCACCATAGCCCCAGTAGTATGGATCATAGTATCCACCATATCCGCCCCAGTATCCATTGTCAATAATACCTGTGGATGTGCTATAAAACCGGGTAAGGTTGATGCCCAAATCCGGAGCATCATCCTTTGATACTTCTACAAATCCTCGTGCCTGCATGGAGCTTTTTATAGCATCTATATAAGCCTGATCCACATCTGTAAGTTCGGTATAATAAAATCCATTATCTATTACAACTGCACTATCACCCATGCTAAAACTGGTATAATCTGTATAGTTTATATCCGGATCATTATTCGTTACATAAATGCGGCTTTCATCAAATGTGAGGTCAGACAAAGGATCTTTGCGACAGCTTTGCATCAACAACAAAAACAAAACCGGCCATACAATTTTTTGAAAAGAGTTCATAATTTAATTTTTAAATCCACAACAATTATTCATAAACGATTTGATGAGTAGTTTATTTTTTTGCTGCGCAATGATAACGCAGGTTTCGAATGAAACTTCCCTTCGGAGTTTAATCGCACACTTCTAAAAATTTTGAAAACATCATAGTGGAGATCGTATCACAGCGCCTTCTCTGCCACACCATAAGCAATATAATGCCAGCCCTTCGGGCAAAGTTTATTAATGAAAATTGTATCGGCTTGCGCCAAATAAGATCGCTGCATTTCAGTTCTACCTAATGCTGCCATAAAACCTGTAGTATGCAAAGTATAGTGGTCAAAGCATTGGAGTAATTTATGCATTTCGCTCAGTTGTATATAACGCCATCTATTGCCCCATTGTACAAATAACTGTCTAAGTTTTTGATGCATGAGGGATGCTGCTAAGTTTTCAGCAAACAATAATTTGCCTCCTGGTTTTAATGCTTTATAGATCTGATCCATCACCAATTGCTGCTGTTCAAATTGATTATTTTTTCCAATACCTCCCAGTATAGATTTGAATACAATGAGGTCAAATGCATTTTCATAAGGCAAAGCAGTAGCATTCAAATCTTCATATTGAATCCATGAGCGTACTCCATATTCCGTATGTAATGGTGCAGCAGTTTTTTGGGCATCAAATAAATCGGAACAAATGGTATGTATATTTTTCTGCGCCAGCCAAAGAGATAATCCTCCTTGTCTTGCACCTATTTCGCAGGCCTTATGTATCTCGGCCCAGCAGATTGTTTGCTCCCAAAAATTTAATGCAGGCATCCAAGAATCAACATCCCATTGAAGTATCGCTTTTTTTAAAGTATCATTCATTATTGAGTCCTCAAATATGATTGCAATATTGATGAAAAAACTTTTATTGCTGCTGCGCAGAATGATTAATCGATATCGTATAACAATGCCTCTGAAAAATCCCATCTATCTACAACCAACAAAAAAGAGAAATAACTGTTAGAGCCTTAAAGAAAATATGTCATATCCCAAAATTGCAAATGCAGAACCAATATGTATTCGGCTCGAAAAAGACAAAACTTATGCATGGTGCACTTGTGGTCTTAGTGATAATCAAACTTTTTGTGATGGGAAGCATAAAACAATAGAAGAGCCTATATTTAAAAGTATGAAGGTTCTCGTGGAAGAAGATTCGGATGTGTGGTTATGCAGATGTAAACAAACAAAAAACCCACCCTATTGTGATGGATCGCATAGGCGCATCATTCCTGAGTAAACAAAATTTGATTTAGCAATAGAAAAAAAGTGACGAATCATTTGATTTTTCATACAAACAATTCGTCACTTCATTAATTGATATTTTTAGTCTTTACATATTTGGTTCATCTGCAGTTGGTCCATACATGCCCGGCACAGGTACATCCAACAAACGAAGATAGACAGTTAACTGCCCCCTATGATGGTACAGATGATTCAAACACCAGGTGCGTACCACAGCAGCTTTTGGCATTGTAAAATAAACTATTTCCCCATTGCGCATGGTCCAGGGTTTTGCAAATTCAGACTCGGGGGTGTCTTTTAATATCTGCTCTGCCTGAGCAATATTTTTATCATGCAGCGCAAGAATATCCTCTAATGAATCAAGCACTTTGGGAGTGTAATCACCAACAGCAAAATCAAGCACATCCTGCACAACACACTCCTTAAACCACCCGGATATTTCTGCCACATGTTTGGCAAGTCCTTTTAGTGTCATAGATTTTTCATGAGGTTTAAAATCTCCTTTTTCAAACGGTACCCGTTCTAAAATTTTTCTGGTATTTGAGGCTTCTTGCTGCACCTCTGCCCATATAGCTTCGTTCAATGTCATAAAAATATTTTTTGTAAATGTATGGTTTCAAGGCAAAGCATCAGCATCAATTTGTTTAAAGATGCCTTCCATGAATTCCTCTTTTTTGCTTCCGTATTTTGTCAGCAAGAAAAATTTTATTAAACATTTAAAAGTGCTTATCATTAATTTACACGCATGGTATTATTAGCATTATCTATCGCCCCCGGCATTGCTATTTGTTTTTACGTTTATGCTAAAGACAAATACAATAAAGAACCACTTGGGCTATTAATCAAATGCTTTTTTATGGGGGTACTTAGTGCTGCATTGGCTGTAGTGATAGAAATATGGGGTGGAAATATGCTGAGCAAGTGGATGCCAGACAGAACTGTGGCACATCTGTTAATGGAGAGTTTTGTGGTGGTAGCACTTACAGAGGAATGGAGCAAATATTTTATGCTTAAAAAATTCGCATATCGCCATGCTGCTTTTGATGAGCCTTTTGATGGCATTGTATATAGTGTAATGGTAAGCATGGGCTTTGCCACTATTGAAAATATTGCTTATGTATCTCAGTATGGCATAGAAACAGCAGTAATGCGTATGTTTCTGAGTGTGCCTGCTCATGGTGCATTTGCCGTATTGATGGGTTACTTTGTAGGAAAAGCCAAAATGGATGGCACTAATGAGAAAATCAATCTCATAAAGGGTCTTTTACTCGCTACAGTTTTTCATGGATTATTCGATGGATTTTTATTTCTTCATGAAAATGAAACAGTCAATAATTATATATCTGATAGTTTGCTCACAGGCGGTGCTATCATTTCTTATGGTATTGCCATGAGGCTTTCATTTAAAGCAATAAATAACCACCAAACTGATTCGGCAAATAATTATGCAAACAGAAATTAAAATACATCCGGCCCAGCAGGTGGATATACCTGCCGTACAGGAAATAGTGCAAATAACCTGGCCTGCTACATATCTCAAAATTATTGGTCAGGAGCAATTAGACTATATGCTTCAATTGTTTTATTCTACAGAGGCATTATTGCATCAAATGAAACAGGGGCATAAATTTATTATTGCAAAACAGGGCAATCTTATTCTTGCGTTTGCAGCTTATAATCAAGAGGAAGAAAAAGTATGGAAGCTGCAAAAACTTTATGCACTGCCCAATACACAAGGCAAAGGGATTGGCAAGATGTTGGTTGATTATATTATCCATGATCTTAAAAACAACCATGCAGTATGGCTTAAGCTAAATGTAAACAGACATAATTCAGCAAAAATATTTTATGAGAAACTTGGTTTTAAGGTTGTATCAGAAGAGGATATTGAAATTGGGAATGGATACTTTATGAATGATTATGTCATGCAGAAAAATGTGGAGTAAAGGGTATTTGTTGATTGGTGTGAGGATGGATTGTGATTAATACAAATCTCATTTCCCCACCGTCCAACCTTCATTCGATTGCATTAGTGTAATAATAGGTGCAGCTGCACTTTCATTATTTTCAACATCAATACAGGTAATTGTTAGATAAATTGTTTGTGCATCACTTTGCAATAATTCCATCGGTATTTTTAATGTTGTATTTGACTCAGACTTTGGCTGGATATATACTGGGTGAAGTTGTAAGCTACTCAAAGATGAAGAGGCATATACAGCATACAATTTTACTTGTTCTGTTTCAGCAGGCTGTGGGCTGCATGGTATCTCCAAGATATTTTCGGATACTTTGATGCCATCCTTTTTTGTAAGTGGTTGAAAAGGTGCCACGCTATCTATCCATGGCATAGCAGGCACTAATGCCGGATATTGATAGTAGTGCTGGCGCAATGAATCTGCCCATCCATTATGATTGGCCAATAGATTTTTACTGCCAAAATAAATGCTACCCTGTATTTCGGAATATTCACGAAGCCTTTCAATTTGTTTTGGTATTTCTGTAGTACTTCGCCATGCGGCGGATGGCTTATCTGTAGTACGATAAATGCCATGTCCTACATATACTGGAATATCATAACAATGACGGGCCCACCAGTCTGTAAGTTCATTAAAATCGCAAAGCGGATGACCAATTTCCCAATATAATTGTGGTGCCACATAATCAATCCATTTGTTGCGCATCCACAATAAAATATCAGCATAGAGATCATCATAATTACTTACCCCTGCTTTGGTATTGCTACCCATTGGATCTTTAGATGCATTTCTCCATACACCAAATGGGCTGATGCCAAAGCGAATAGTTGGATTTTCTGATAATACCGATTCGTGAATACGCTTTACAATACTATCGCAATTGCTTCTTCTCCAATCCTCTTTAGACAAACCATTACCATATAAACGATAGGTGGCCTCATCCGGAAACTCTTGACCTGCTATACGATATGGATAAAAATAATCATCCATGTGTAGTCCATCCAACTCGTATCTGCTGATTAGATCTTTTACTATATTATCAACATAATCCATCACAGCAGGCAAGCCCGGATTAAAGTATTTTTTATCGCCATATTTTAAAAACCATTCCGGGTGTATGCGGGTAATATGTGTGGGTGCAATGGAAGAATTATTTACATTGAATACAGCACGATAAGGATTTATCCATGCATGAAACTCAAGCCCCCTTTCATGCGCAGCATTAATCATAAATTCCAAAGGATCATAATAGGGTTGTGGTGGCAGGCCCTGTTTTCCATTGAGCCATTCACTCCAAGGTTCATAAGTACTGGGATAGAATGCATCTGCACAAGGTCGTACTTGTACAATGACCGCATTCATGCCAAGGCTTTTATATTGATCCAACAATTGTATAAAGGAAGATTTTTGCTCAGCTACAGACAGCCCTTTGGCCGCAGGCCAATCTGTATTTACTACCGATGCTACCCACACTGCCCTAAATTCATACCGGGGCTGGGCTTGTAGCAATGCAGCATAAGTAAAAAAGCTTAGGAATAAAACATACCTTTTCATAGTGGCGAATGTAATAGAATGCCTATAAAGCAGGTTGTTTAAAAATGCACAGATGGGGTATTTAACATCCAACATACATCAACTAAATAAATACTCTACATCTTCTTTTGAAAGCGACTTTACAAAGCTGGCATCATCTGCTACTAATTCTGATGCAAGTTTCTTTTTGCGTGCTTGTAGTGTCAGTATTTTATCTTCAATGGTATCTTTACAAATCATACGATAGGCAAATATATTTTTTGTTTGGCCTATACGGTGTGTACGGTCTATGGCTTGCTGCTCCACAGCAGGATTCCACCAAGGATCAACAATATAAACATAATCTGCCGCAGTAAGATTCAAACCCACACCACCGGCTTTTAAAGAAATGAGAAATATTCTACAATCTGGATTGTCTTGGAAATTGCGTATAGCCTTTTCTCTGTCTGTTACTGATGTACTACCATCAAAATAGGAATAAGGTATTTCTAATTCTTCTAATTTTTTTCTGATGAGTGCCAGCATGCCCAAAAATTGAGAAAAAATAAGCGCTTTATGCTCCCCAATATTCTCTGTTATTTCTCTTTCAATTTCTTCTAATTTTACGGATACATTTGGATATGGTTCCTTTTCATTCATGATGGCAGGGCTATCGCAAATTTGACGAAGTTTCATCAATGCCTGCAAGATAGTAATCTGTGATTGCTGTATGCCTTTGGCTTCGATAGCACCTAATATTTTATCTCTGTAATCATTCCGCCAGGAATCATAAATTTCTCTTTGTTCATCACCCATTTCGCAGAATAGAATAGTTTCTGTTTTTTCTGGCAAATCTTTGGCTACCTGCTCTTTGGTACGGCGAAGAATGAATGGATATAAAAGCCTGCGCAAATGCTCTTTTTGTTCTTTCTCATTAAACTTATCAATAGGTATGGCAAACTCTTGTTTGAAAAATTCCATACTACCCAGCATGCCGGGGTTTAGGAAATTCATTTGAGCATAAATGTCAAAAGTATTATTCTGCAAAGGGGTACCGCTCAAGCAAATTCTGTTTTTTGCTTGTAATAAACAGGCAGCTTTTGCAGTTTTTGAGGTAGGATTTTTTATGGCCTGACTTTCATCTAAAATCACAAAATCAAATGGAATGGCAGACATAAATTTTATATCGCTGCGCAGTGTGCCATAAGTAGTAATGATTATTTCTGCTTCTTCATAAAATGGTGGCTGCTGTGTGCGTGCCGGTCCATGATGTATGGATTTCGTTAATTCGGGAGTAAATTTATTAATCTCATTTTCCCAGTTATAGATCAGCGTAGTGGGGCATACAACCAATGCTTTTAATTTACCCGCCTGCTGTCTGGAATAGTAAAGATAGGTAAGGGCCTGCACGGTTTTTCCTAGTCCCATATCATCCGCCAAGATACCGCCCCAGTTTACTTTTGAAAGATAGTTGAGCCATTGATAACCGGATACCTGATAATTGCGCAGCACATCTTCCAAATGTTTTGGCGGGTCTATTTTTTCTATTCCACTATGGTGGCGGAGATTGTCATATTTTTCTTCTAATTTAAAAAATAGTTCTTCATCATCCCGCTGATCATACAATTCATCTATCAGGTTTACATGGTACTTACTAAATCGAAGCCCTGTACCCTTTCCTTCGCCCATGCGAAATAGGATGCTGTATTTATTGATCCAATCCTCCGGCAGAATGCCTAAGCTGCCGTCCATAAGAGGCACATATTGCTGCTTAGCCATCAATGATTTTTTGATATCAGCTACTGTTACTTTTTGTGTGCCAAAATGGATATCAACTTTTGCATCAAACCAGTCTATTTCATTACTCACTTGTATGCGTGTTGTGGGACGCTCTGTGTTGAAACGAAACTTTTTCAAGCTATCCATACCCGTTATAGGCACTTTCATAGCATTGAGTTCATCTATAAAAAGAAAAAACCAATTATTCTTTAAAATATCTGGGCCTCTTAATGCAAGGGCCTCGTCATAATTGCCATAAGGCACAAATGCAGCATGCAGGGAGGATATCTTTTGGAAAAGCGCATCCTCTGATTCTTTGTTCCGATGTATTATTTTTAGCTTGCCATTATCTGCTAAAACAATCCTGTCTTTATCCTGTCCTTTTACTTCATAACCTTGATAATAAAAAATAGGTTGAAAAAGCAAGTACTCTCCCTTTTCATACAGCCATAACTGCATGGTAGGCTGGCTGTTTTTTGTTTCAGTTTTTTTTAGGTTTGAAAAATTTACTTCGTAATGTTTACTGAGGGGCAATATAAAATTTTCGAGCATGGCAGGCCATACTTCAGCAGAAATTTCAATTGTGCCTTTGGCATCAAATTTTTCCGCAATAAAAATATCATCTTCCCTATGCCACAAGTAAAAAGTATTGTTTCTTAAAATGAGGGTAGCTATACTTGATTTATTTTCGCTGAAAGCATAAGTTTCTCCATCAATTACAATAGAAGCATCTACACGATAGTTGCCTTTTGCCTGTTTTACAATGAAGCTTAAAGTGGCCGCCTGAGTACTAAGTTGTGCAGGTTGTAAATGTTGTGTTTTAAAAACTTTGCCCGTGGGCAAGAAAAACACTCCTTTTTGTTCCTTTTTGTCCTCAAAAAGTTTTCTATATTTTGGATATAAATATTCAGCTTTTAGTTGCTTGGTTTCTTCGGTTATTGTGGCTGTTTTTTCTGGTACAGCATTTTCCCAAAGTGTACCAAAAGGTGAATTCCGATTTAGATATCTTTCAATTTCTGATGGTAGAAATTTACGAATTTGCTGAATGATATCCTGATCTTCTTCACTAAAAAGACTTGTATTTACATATCTGATGAGGTCAACTTTTTCTACCAAGCCTGCAAAGCCTGTGTCTGTATCTGCGGCTTCGCCTTGAATAGCATCTATGGTTATATAGGGCCACTCAGTAGTGCCATATTGCAACACCAATCCCAGTTTTTGAAGGGCCACTTCCTCAGATATAGTATCAGTTTGATTGGCTTGGACAGATTCAGCAGCATTTGCAATATTTGGCTTAGGCTCTACTACTGGCGCATTTACACGCTTGATGCTGGTGTCCAACACACGCAAAAAAGGTTTTCCATCTTCTCTGTAGGAAAAATCAAATTTTCCTTTTATATCATCTGCCAAGCTGTATCCATAAAGTGCCAGCAACTTATTTTTTTCCTTATCTCTATTGGCTATTTGCTGAAAGAAACTACCCCCTTTGGCTTTTAAGATACCAAGCAGCAGAATGGTTTTATGCACGCATAAAGGATATTTTGTATCGCTTTGGCAGGAGCATTTTGTGTGCAGTTTATTATCATCGCTGCGCTGTAGCAATACAGGCCATTTTTTCCCTTCAAAATTTATGGTTGCTTTTACCACATCATTTGCGGCCTGTTCCAAAGGTGTTTTATGGGTGCGTATATGAACTTCGGCTTTATCAAAACTGGTTGCTGAAGAATTACGTTTTACCAATCTTGCATCAAAATCTTTTACGGTTATTTGTGTATGTTCCTGATTGTAGGCAGCTTCTTTATGATCTACTAAGTTTTTATCCAGCATTTCCTGTAGATACATCAGTGCAGCTACTTCATGGCGGCAAAGGTTTCCTAAATTATATGGGCAGGAACAACGTAAAGTAAGCGCATCCGGATTATTAAAATGACCTACATGCACTTTATAATATATACTATTGGAATCATCTCTTGTACGAATGGATGCACTCCCTGGCAACTCATTGTGAGATATTAATTCTACAAATCCATTGAGGAAAATTTTCTTACCCCTGCGAATTACTTCTTCAGAGCCATTCAGATAGATATGTTTTGTAAGATATGGTAATGCCATTCCGATAAATTATATTACAGTTTTCAAAAGGCTGTTCAGAAAAAAACAAATTGCAAAATTAATGGAAATGAGTAGGTTGTTGCAAGTTTTTGCACTTAAAGTTTTGAGAATTAGGGTTTTGGAATAATAATTTGAACTTATTAAGGTCTTTTTTGGGGTCAAAAGTCTATTTTAAAGGAGCTAGGGAAAGAAGTATATTTATCAATCTAAAAGTTATGTTATTGAACACTAAAAGAAATGACTATAGCATTGCTATAAGCCGAGGCCTGAAGTATAGATTATGCACAGAAAATTTGGTACGTGTGGCTTAGATGGGAACGAAATGATAACGCTCCGAAAAACTGAGACAGGTAAATTATTTATATTGAAAACCCACAGCACTATTAAGCATTCGGCAAAGCATTTTTTAATTAGTTACCAAATCCGTATTAATAAACAATGCTTCTTTGAGCTTTTCGATAGAGTTTTGCTCGCCACCACATAAGTCTGCTAAGGATACTTTATTTAAAACTTGATCAATAGTAAATTGTATCATTTTCCAGAGGGAACGGGCAGAACAGTCTACTGAATTAGTACACAGTTTTACTGAGCCAATATGAGCTTCGCAAAATTCTTGCTCGTACAAAGCGCCACCTAAAGTTTTGAGTACTTCATTGATGATGATTGTATCGGCCTGCCTTGCTAATACATAACCACCTTTCTGACCGGGAGTACTATTTATAAATCCACTGATACGTAGAACCCTTGTTATTTTGGCAACATAGGGTTGACCAAGCCCCTCCGCATCGCTGAGTTGCGGTATGCTCAGGCCATCTGCATCCACACATCTGGCTATGCGAATAAGTATTCGCAATCCATACTCTTCCTGTGCAGTAATTTTCATTTTACAGTATCATTTGTTTGGTTTTCGAAAGGATCAACCTGGTAAATGTCAATAAAAGTTTGCCTTAGTGAAGCTAATTGTGCATCAGTATTCGTATGTGTACAATGCTCGTTGTACTTTTGTATTAATTCATCCGCAAGTGCTCCGGCATGACTTCCTTCAATTTGATATCGATGGATAATATGTATTAGTTTTCCATTTTTAAAAAGATAAATATTAGGGGATGAAGGTGTAATGCCGGCCAAATAATTAGCTCTCAAATGCACTACGACTTCTTTTTCCATTCCTGCAAAAACGGTATACATCTCATCGGGCACCAATCCATTAAATAAGGATAATATTGCTGCCGGCCTAGACACCCTAGCACTACAACCACAAACAGAATTTAAAACAAGTAATACTACTTTATCATCCTGTCTATTGATAGCCTGTTCAAATGCCTCTACACTGTAAATAGGTGTAAACCCTGCATCTGTTAGCTCTTTTCTATATGGTGCTACCACTGCCTCAGGGTATGAAGGGCCATTATTTCCTATTAAACTGTCTAAACTTATTTTCATTGTATAATTACTAATTTTTTTACACAATACTTAACTACATAAATCCCAATTCTAAAGATGCTTCCTCACTCATCATAGATTTATTCCAGGTAGGTGTCCATGTTACACTTACATGCACATCATGTACTCCCTCTACTTCCTTAACTTTTTGATCTACTTCCAAGGGCAATGACTGAGCGGCTGGGCATCCCGGAGCAGTCAATGTCATTATAATCTGCACATTATTTATTGGCAGAATATCTATTGAATATATAAGACCAAGGTCATAAATATTGACTGGTAATTCAGGATCAAAAATGGTCTTAATTTTTTCAACTACACGCTCTTTTATTTTGTCTTCTTCCATCATTGTATTAAACCTTTAATTGATATGCCAAAGCATAATGTTTCATTTGCTTGACCATACTTAGTAAACCATTGCTTCTTGTTTGTGCCAAGTGACTGGTAAGGCCAATGCGATTGATAAAATCTAATTTCGTTTCAATGATTTCATTAGCAGTCTTTCCTGATAAAACCCTTATCAACAGGCTAATTAAACCTTTTACTATTACTGCATCACTATCCGCTTTATAAATTATTTTATCACCTATTTTTTCTGCTACCAGCCATACTGTGCTTTGGCATCCTTTTATTTTATTTTCATCAATTTTATGCGCTGCTTCTAATGGCAGTAGTTTTTTACCCATATCTATGATATACTCATATTTATCTTCCCAATTATCAAAGAGTTCAAACTCTTCAATAATTTCATTCTCTATTTCTGTTGTACTCAATGTTACTTTTTTAGGATAATAATTTCACTGCTTTTTGTAAACCAACTACTAATGCATCAATTTCTTCTTTTGAAGTGTATGCTGCAAAAGATGCACGCACAGTACCCGGAATACCAAATCGATTCATTAATGGTTGTGCACAATGATGGCCAGTGCGTACTGCAATACCATAATTATCTAATAAAATTCCAATATCTTGGGGGTGAATACCTTCTATAAGAAAAGATACCACACCTGCTTTCTGTTTTGCTGTTCCAATAAACCGCATACCTTTAATCTGGCTTAGTTGTTCATTGGCATATATTAGTATTCTATCTTCATGTTTTGTAATTTGATCCCTACCTGTATTTGTTACAAAATCTAATGCAGATTTAAGTGCAATGGTATCGCCTATATTGGGCGTGCCTGCTTCAAATTTATAAGGAAGTTCATTGTAAGATGTTTTTTCAAAACTTACTTCTTTAATCATTTCACCACCACCCATATATGGTGGCATATTTTCAAGCAATTCCTTTTTTCCATACAACACCCCCACGCCGGTGGGTCCATACACTTTATGACTGCTGAATACAAAAAAATCACAGTCCAGATTCTGTACATCAATAATGGCATGTACACTACTCTGAGCGCCATCCACCAATACTTTTATGTGGTGCTTATGTGCAATAGTAATTATTTCTTTTACAGGATTGATGGTACCCAAAGCATTGCTGATATGTACTATGGAAATGAGTTTTGTTTTTGGGGAAATGAGTTTTTCAAATGCATCCATCTGTAATTCTCCGGCATCATTTACAGGAATTACTTTAAGCAAAGCGCCCCTTTCTTCACAGAGCATTTGCCAAGGTACAATATTGCTATGGTGCTCCATAGCAGAGATAATTATTTCATCTCCTGCTTGTATATTTTTTCGCCCCCAAGTAGCCGCTATTAAATTGATGCCTTCGGTAACTCCTCTTGTAAAAATAATTTCTTCTCTATGGGCAGCATTAATGAAATGCTGTGCCGTATCTCTTGCGGCTTCATAAGCTGCTGTAGCTTCTTCTGCCAAAGTATGTATTCCTCTGTGAATATTGGCATTAAAACTTTCATAATATTTACTAAGTGTAGCTATTACCGTATTTGGTTTTTGAGATGTGGCAGCATTGTCTAAATAAACCAACGTTCTTCCATCTTTTACTTTGCGTTGTAGTACAGGAAACTGCTGCCGCAAAGCATATACATCCAATGCCGAATCTAATACCGTATTCATTTATTCACCAAATTCTAAACGTTCATTAATTAAATTTTCTATATATTTTTTGAGTTCCTCAGGCTTTACCTGTTCAACAATTTCTTCTGCAAATGCATGGAGTAATAAAGCCTTCGCTTTTTTATCGCCAATGCCTCTTGCTTTCAGGTAAAACATGGCTTCATCATCCAACCTTCCAATGGTACAGCCATGAGAACATTTTACATCATCAGCAAAAATTTCAAGTTGTGGTTTTGTATTTACCTGTGCTGTATCTGAGAGCAGCACATTTTTATTGCTTTGATAGGCATTCGTTTTTTGGGCTATCTGTCTTACAAATATTTTTCCATTGAATACACCATTACTCTTTCCATCCATAATGCCTTTATAAAATTCATTGCTAAAGCAGTCCGGTGCCAGGTTATCTACGATGGTATGATTGTCTGCATGTGTTTGCCCATCCAATAAATATAAGCCATACATGTGGCCTTCATTGTGCGGCGCTTCCAGTACCAGGTTCAGGTTGTTGCGAACCGTGCCTCCACTGAGTGTGATGGTAACACAATGAGTAAAACATTTACCCACCTGCTGTATATGGGTGGTACCCACCTGATGACAGTGCGAAGCTTGATTTTGTAATTTGTAGTATTCCATCCTGGCCTGATCATACACCGCTATTTCGGTAACCTGGTTTGTAAAGCATTCCTGTGTGCCTTCATTGCTGTACATTTCAACTAACTGCACTTGTGCGTTTTCCTCCACCACAACCAAACTACGTGGCTGCACAAACAATTGGTTTGCAACAGAACGGGTGATATGATGGATATAGATGGGTGCATCCAACACTGTATTTTTTGGAACAAGCACAAATAAACCATTGCCTGCAAATGCAGTGTTCAACGCCTGCATGCCATCTTTGATATAGCGGCTACTATGACCTGCATGTTTCTTTATATAATCAGGATACCTGACTGAAGCCTGCTGCATGCTGCATACTTCAACCGTATCATTGAGCATACTCAATTCTTCATAAAAAACCCCATCCACGAAGACCAACTGCAACGCAGTTTGAGTAAAAGGTAATGCTGGTATATTTTCAATACCTGTTACCTTAAAGGGAGTTGCAAAGTTGAACGCTGCATTAGCATTATTTACAATGCTATTGATGCGGGTATATTTCCATTCTTCATGTTTTGAAGTAGGAATACCCTGCCGCTGAAAGTTCTCATAAGCCTTCTGCCGGATGGGGAAGAACGTATCCTCAGACTGTTCTTGCGTCAGGGAATTGAACGCATCTTGAATCAATTGATTGAATTCCATTATAAATTTTTGTTCTTTATATTATGGGTTATGCTATTTCTCCCACATTTTGTTTGATAAAATCATAACCATTTGCTTCTAACTCCAATGCCAACTCTTTGGTACCTGATTTTACTATTCGCCCTTTATACAATACATGCACATAATCCGGTACGATGTAGTCCAATAAACGCTGATAGTGTGTAACCACTAGCACTGCATTGTTTTCATTGCGAAGCGTATTTACACCATTGGCTACAATACGCAGTGCATCAATATCTAAACCGCTATCTGTTTCATCTAAAATTGCAAGAGAAGGTTCCAGCATAGCCATTTGAAATATTTCATTACGCTTTTTTTCACCTCCACTAAATCCTTCATTGAGGCTTCGGCTTAGTAATGATTGGTCTATGTTTACTAACTTCATTTTTTCTTTCATCATCTTCAAAAAAGCAACTGCATCTAAAGGGTCCTCTCCTTGATATTTACGTATTTCATTTACAGCAGTTTTGATGAAGTTCGTGGTGGATACACCTGGTATTTCAACGGGGTATTGAAAGGCAAGAAACATACCTTCCCTGGCCCTGTCTTCCGGAGAAAAAGACAATAAATCTTTATCCTTGAAGAGGACTTCTCCTGCGGTAACTTCATAATCTGACCGACCGGCTAATACATTGGCCAATGTACTTTTACCGCTTCCATTAGGGCCCATGATGGCATGTACTTCACCGGCGTTAATGGTGAGGTTAATCCCATTTAAAATTTGTTTGTCTTCAATCTTTGCATGAAGATTTTTGATTTGTAACATCGCTCTTTATTAAATATTTTTAAATATTCTATTTGAATTATTAACCTACACTTCCTTCCAGACTAATTGCCAATAATTTTTGTGCTTCTACAGCAAATTCCATAGGTAATTGGTTCATCACTTCTTTGGCAAAGCCATTGATGATAAGGCCTACAGCTGTTTCTGTATCTAAGCCCCGCTGATTGCAATAAAATATTTGGTCTTCACCTATCTTGCTTGTAGTGGCCTCGTGCTCTATTTGTGCCGTACTGTTTTTTGCTTCAATGTAAGGAAATGTATGTGCACCGCATTTATCACCCAGCAACAAACTATCGCATTGTGAAAAGTTGCGTGCATTCTTTGCATTCTTACTTACACTTACCAGGCCGCGATAACTGTTTTGACTATGACCTGCGCTGATGCCTTTGCTTACTATACGGCTGCGGGTGTTATTACCAATATGCAACATTTTAGTGCCTGTATCAGCCTGCTGGTAATTATTGGTTACGGCAACACTGTAAAACTCACCCACGCTATTATCTCCCTTGAGAATAACACTGGGATATTTCCAGGTAATGGCGCTGCCGGTTTCTACCTGTGTCCAGGATATTTTTGAATTGACACCCGCACAAATGCCACGTTTGGTTACAAAATTGTAAATACCGCCCACGCCATCTTTATCACCGGGATACCAGTTTTGTACGGTGCTGTATTTTACCTCTGCATTATCTGATGCAATAATTTCCACAATGGCAGCATGGAGTTGGTTTTCATCCCGCATGGGAGCGGTGCAACCTTCGAGATAACTTACATAAGCACCTTCTTCGGCCACAATGAGTGTTCGTTCAAACTGACCCGTATTTTCAGCATTAATCCGGAAATAGGTACTCAGCTCCATTGGACATTTTACACCTTTGGGAATATAGCAAAATGATCCATCACTAAATACTGCACTATTGAGCGCAGCGAAATAATTATCAGTTGCCGGCACCACAGTGCCGATGTATTTGCGTACTAATTCCGGATGTTCTTTGATGGCTTCGCTCATGGAGCAGAAGATAATGCCCAACTCTCCAAGCTGCTCTTTAAAAGTTGTAGCAATGCTAACGCTGTCGATTACTGCGTCAACAGCTACACCTGTCAATCTTTTTTGCTCTGTGAGCGATATACCAAGTTTTTCGAAAGTGCGGCGTAGTTCGGGGTCTATTTCGTCTAAGCTTTTTGGGGTAATCTTTTGTTTGGGTGCACTATAATATATGATGTCTTGATAGTTAATTTCAGGGAATGTGAGATTGGCCCACTGAGGGCTTTCCATTTTTTGCCAAAGTTTAAATGCTTTAAGGCGCCATTCCAACATCCATTCCGGTTCTTGTTTTTTAGCTGAAATGAAACGAACGATGTTTTCATTTAATCCTTTGGGGGCTTCATCTTTTTCTATATCTGTTACAAAGCCATATTTATATTCACTTAAGGCTGTTTGTTCTAGATCGGAAGAGCGTCGTGTAGGGAAAGAG
>ERZ650309.68-NODE-68-length-48563-cov-6.707780_pt1 | contig 48563 bp, 47 predicted proteins | sample MGYA00376245_ERZ650309 | MGnify/ENA primary metagenome ERZ650309 (study PRJEB26733, sample SAMN07839294) | wastewater metagenome | biome: urban; feature: wastewater treatment plant; material: waste water | place: USA: North Carolina | collected 2016-04-26 ... | reverse complement strand
AAAATATTTTTACAAATATTACAGGCAGGATGCTAAAGCACCAGCCGGTTTTTATTAATCAACTAAAATTGGTGTAACTAAATCAGTACTTCTATAAATTTTTATACTTTTTATATCTATGAAAACTATTGGTAGTAACGGGTTGTTTACGCTTCCTTCTTCTTACCAATAGTCCGTTATTTAGTAATACTTCAAAAAACGAATCTCTACCAATATTGAACTGATGATGATGCATAAATGGTTGCAAAATATGATGCAATCTTCTGCCGCCAATTCTTTTTTGATCTACTCTGATTTTTTGTACTTGCTGTACTAAAAGATCTTCTTCAAAACATTGTTTTTGATGATTGCTTTGTGCTTTATACAACCCTTGCCGACTATAACCAAGCAATGAACAAAGCGATGTAATACTTCTCGGCTTTCTTTGTTCTACATTCATGATTGCTTGGTGCCAAACTTTTTTCTAAGCTCAATACCTGTGAGTTGCTCAGATAGTTTAAGCATTTCTTCCAGCACTTCATTGTGCAGCTTTGCTTTACGCAGTTCTGCCTCTAATCGTTTTAATTCAATAGATGAAGCTTGGTCTGGTTCTTGTTTAACCACTGCTTTTTTCTTGGGCTTTATCTTGCCTTTGTAATTGCTCACCCAGTAATGAATTTTACGAAAATCAATACCATGTTTTGCTCCTAATTGGCGATAAGAGTAATCGCCTGTTAAATACTCGGCTATAATAGCCTCTCTGTTTTTGTTCATTTTGTCCAAATTTAAGTGACGAATAAGCGTCAACCTATTTTAGGACGAGACAGTTATTATTTGTGTCGTACTGTTTCGACCAAATGTCATATGCTTGCCTTGTGTTCATAGTTAATGTGATGTTCGTTACAATGACCGCTAACTTGTAAACATACGCAAGTTTACAAATGATTCATATTTTTAAAAAAAATTCAATTATCCTTGTATCAATTAATTAACTTGTTTTTTGTTGCGTAACATAAATAGTTAAGTTATGCATTATGGCAAGCATAAATTCCTATAAATAGTATGTAATCATTGTCTGAAACATGATTTATAGGATTAAATGATTGTTATGATTAATTACTTCGTTTCATTAGCAATTTTGGTCCGTGCATAATCATTGCCCGAAGGGCGAAAAAAATGAATCTCAAACCTGAAACCTCAATCCTCAAACTTGAAACTATTTTTTTAGAATTTATGAAGTTATCTTCCATTGATTCGAAAAGTAAAACCGGGAATGTAACATGGATTGTAGTGTAAAGCAACGCCCACATGCACTCCAGCAAAATACTTATCTAATTGGTATAAACTTTTTTTAACCATACACAATACTTAGTATTTAATCAGAGTGTTTCTTTATAAAAAATGCAGATGTTTGCGCCATGAAAAAGTTATGGTGCGGTTTGGTATTGCTTTATAGTATGGGTTGTAATCATGCAGACGAAATAAAGCAAGATGATGCGCATGAAGCCGCTGCCTTTGATGAAAAAATTGAATCCTTAACTACTGCTGTACATCAAAATCCTGACAGTGCAGGTGGGCGGCTGGCATTGGTTTTTTTATTGGATAGTGCGGGCAAATACATAGATGCATCTGTGCAAATGGATAGCCTTATACTGAAGGATAGCCTCAATGCAGGCTTGTGGTTTGCAAAAGCACAGCTTGCAGAAAATAATGGAGATACTGCAACTGCAGTGGTTGCTTATAGAAAATCTTTACTCATCTATCCTGCGCCAGACAATGTACTTGCTTTTGGAAATCTGCTTGCTGAAATGGCCGATAAAGAATGTCTTGAAATTGCTGCATATATCAAAAGATTAAAAATGGGAAGAGGGTATGATGCACATGCAGATTTTATAACCGGTGTATTTTATGCACGTAGCCATAATAGCGCAAAAGCTACTGCTGCATTGGATGCTTGTATTGCCAACAATTATACCTATATGGAAGCTTACATAGAAAAAGGTTTATTGCCATTTGATGCAGGCGATTATAGGAGTGCTTTGGCTGTGTTTGTGATGGCTTCAAAAGTCAACAACTTGTATGCAGATGCTTATTACTATCAGGCCCGTTGTTATGAAATGCTGCAGCTAAAAGATAGTGCTAAAATGCGCTTTGAGCAATCTCTCCAATTAGATAAAAACCTTATGGCCGCAAAAGAGGGTTTGAAGCGTTTATGATATATATCAATAAATATCTTCCTGAAGAAAGAATTTACTTTTTTCAATGAGTTCATTGTTTTCATACAACTCAAAGTAAAACCAACCGGCATGTCGAAAATTAATCTTATCCAGAACAAGCACTGGTTCAGCAATATTTTTTAGTTGAAATATTTTCTTTTTCTGTGCATCAAAAAAGTCAATTCTATAATTTGCTTTTCCTGCTTTTGGCAGTTGAATCTGCACATATCCTTTTTTATTTGTGAATATAAAGGATGAGGGTATCCACTGACTTTCAGGGTCAAAATATTTTATGATTACCTCATTCTTATTAAGAGCAAAAAGGGTGTCTCTTGTTTTATTGAGGATGGAGTCTTTATAATCCAGAAATTCCGGGTAGGGCAATGTTGTAAGTACAGAATCTTTGTCTCTTACCGTTATCATGAGCAATAAATTTACAGCTATGGGCAGGGCATCCTGCTCATCCGGCTCCATCACATCCAAGTTTTCTCTTCCCTTTGTTTCTGCCCCAGCCTGCATTGCTTTTGTAAAGAAATAAAGACCACCATCTACCACATAAAATATACGATAAAAAATAGTGGGCAATGCTTCATCCACAATACCATTTTGCACCAGATCAGGAGATAAACTACTATAAAAAGTACGGTAACTGATGCTATCTGTACTGCGTTGTATATTTAACTGTATCAGACTTTTCCCAAATGGATTTACCCAAGAAATTCTATTGCGATTATTGCCCATATCAGTTACCTTAAAATCGGGCAATTGATTTTGAGCCGAAAGGCCCGCCACAGTAAAAATTAGAATAATGGAAAGGATTGTCTTCATAAAACGATGGCAAATATATATTGCACTCCTATACATTAGCAGCAAATGAATGACGAAAGAGCATGATTAAAAGTTAAACCCTGCTTTTTTTAAATATGCTTTTTACAATCCTACATTTACTAAAACATTCTGATAGGCATTTGACCTCAGGCATATTATTCAATACCTGCACTCATAGTGTCTGACATACAAAAGCGACACATCGGGTTGCCAAAATGCCACTTTTATAATCTAAAAAAATTCAAGTAAACCTTACTATAAGACTACCAACCAAGTATCCAAGCAAATATGAGTGGAGCCACAATGGTGGCATCACTTTCTACAATAAATTTTGGTGTATGAATATCCAATTTGCCCCAGGTTATTTTTTCATTGGGTACTGCGCCACTATAGCTGCCATAAGAAGTAGTACTATCACTTATCTGACAGAAATAATTCCAGAAAGGCACATCTGTCCATTCCAAATCCTGATACATCATCGGCACTACACAAATCGGAAAATCTCCGGCTATGCCGCCACCTATTTGAAAAAACCCTACACCCTTGCCACCACTGTTGTGTCTGTACCAGTTGCTCAGCCATACCATATATTCAATACCACTCTTCATAGTAGTGGCTTTCATTTCATTTTTGATGATATAACTGGCAAAAATATTTCCCATAGTACTATCCTCCCATCCCGGCACTACAATAGGAAGATTGCGCTCAGCAGCAGCTATCATCCAACTATCTTTTGGGTCTATTTCATAATCATCCTTCATAACCCCACTCAGCAATAGTTTGTACATATATTCATGAGGAAAATATCTTTCGCCATTCGCATCAGCATCCTTCCAGATTTTTACAATATGCTGCTGAATTTTTCTAAATGCCTCCTCTTCCGGTATGCAAGTATCAGTAACTCTATTGAGTCCCTTTTCAAGCAATTCCCACTCCTGTTGTGGTGTGAGATCTCTATAGTTTGGTATGCGAGTATAGTGGCTATGTGCTACTAAGTTCATAATGTCTTCTTCCAGATTGGCACCCGTACAACTTATAATATCCACTTTGCCTTGTCTGATCATTTCAGCCAGGCTCACACCCAGTTCACCCGTACTCATGGCACCGGCCAAACTAACCAGCATTTTACCCCCTTCCATCAAATGGGTTTCATAACCCTTTGCCGCATCTATCAATGCAGCCGCATTAAAATGTCTGTAATGATGTGCTATAAATTTCGATACCGGCCCCTTTTCCATATACAATTTTTTTTGGCCACAAATGTATAGATATCAAACATCGCCAAAACGTATTTAGTTTTTTCTGCTTTAAGTTGTGCTTCAAATTGACATCTTTGCACAAGGGTGAGCTGATTAAACCTCTTTGTCATGTAGTAATTACAAAGGTCGTTTTTTTAGCTCTACCTTGCGGGAACGAACTGGAGCGTAGCGAAACGAAGTTCCCTCAAGGTAGTAAGCTGTTGCATTTATTACTTGAACTTGCATCACAATAAATACCTCATGGTATGGTATTTTTTCAACATCCATATTCTGCATAAATTGCCCGAAGGGTGCAAGAATATACTTAACCATATACCCTCCCATATATTTGCGCTTATATATTTGTTTGTATGAGTCATCTGCAAAAAATTTTTCAGGATTGTGCTGCACAAAAAGTGGCTGTGGTGGGCGATGTCATGCTGGATAGCTACTGGTGGGGCGTGGTAGAGCGTATATCGCCGGAGGCACCTGTGCCAGTAGTCAGTAAGAAAAAAAGTGAGCATCGTATAGGTGGTGCAGGCAATGTGGCTTTGAATACGGTTTCACTTGGCGCACAAACCACATTGTTTAGCGTACTGGGCGATGATAGGGAAGGGGAGCTGCTTACAGAACTGCTCATGCAGCAAAATATTGATACAAAGTTTATGGTAAGTAGTCGCAGTCGCATTACTACCCACAAAACAAGGATTATAAGCCGCAGCCAGCAAATGCTGCGTATGGATAGCGAAATAACAGATGATATCAGTGATGATGATAAAGAACAACTCTTTAGCAATTTCATCACTTATGTAAAAAGGTATCAACCCGGTGTGGTTATTTTTGAAGATTATAATAAAGGTGTACTAACTGCTGATCTAATATCCGCCATGATTGGCATTTGTAGAGATCAGGGTGTAGCTACTGCAGTTGACCCAAAACGTAAAAACTTTTTTGCATACAAACATGCAGATATCTTTAAGCCAAATGTAAAGGAGGTAAAAGAGGCGTTCAATCTTATTTTTGATGAAGTTACGGAGGAAATACTATCAGACATTCATCACCAAATGCACGATCAACTGGAGCACAAAATTTCTTTCATAACCCTATCAGAAAAAGGTGTGTTTTTACAAAAGGGCAATTTCCACCGCATCATACCATCTCATAAAAGAAGCATTGCAGATGTAAGTGGAGCAGGGGATACGGTAATTGCTGTAGCTTCATTAGTATATGCAGCTTGTAGAGATATTATACTTGCAGCAGAAATAGCCAATATAGCCGGTGGCCTTGTTTGTGAGGAAGTAGGCACTGTGGCTATTCAAAAAGAAAAACTGCTCCAAGAGTGTATGCGCATATTAGATTAATTATCCTGCAAACTATTTTCGGATTGCTTGATGATGCACTAATGCTTTCGGCAAATTTTTAGAACTTCTATATGTGGTTGGTGTGTACTTTCGCATGCGGTATCCTAATACATTATTCATAGGAATAAATCACAAGAATCATTGCAGGCTTTTCATAAAAGGCGGCCCAAAAACTAAAAAAATGTCCAAATTTTCAATTGTAATACATGGAGGTGCAGGCACCATTTTAAAATCAGATATGAGTGCAGAATTAGAAGCTGCATATATGGAAGGATTAGATGAAGCACTACAAGGTGCTTATGCCGTATTGGAAGAAGGTGGCACAGCCGTAAATGCTGTAAAAGCTGCCGTTGTTATTTTAGAAGACAATCTTTTATTTAATGCCGGCCGAGGTTCTGTATTTACCAAAAAAGGTGTGCAGGAAATGGATGCTGCCATCATGGATGGTAGTAAGTTAGAAGCAGGAGCTGTGGCAGCTATACGCAATGTGCGCAATCCGATAGAATTGGCCACTGAAGTAATGCGCAATAGCAACCATGTGTTTTTAAGCGGCAAGGGGGCCAATGATTTTGCCATAAAACAAGGTGTCAAATTAGAGCCCGATGATTTTTTCTTTTCGCAATTCCGTTATGATCAATGGAAAGCAATAAGAGATAGTGATAATTATTCTTTGGACCACACCCATCAAAGATTGGAAGAACTGATGCGGGATAAAAAATTTGGCACTGTGGGTGCTGTGGCCTGCGATAGTCATGGTAATATAGCAGGTGCCACTTCTACTGGGGGTATGACCAATAAAAAATTTGGCAGAATTGGAGATAGTCCACTCATAGGTTGTGGCACTTATGCCAATAATAAAACATGTGCCATCAGCTGTACCGGGCATGGTGAGTTGTTTATCAGAAGTGTAGCTGCGTATGATGTAAGTTGTTTAATGGAGTATAAAGGAATGAACCTTCAGGATGCAATGGATTATGTTGTAAACGATAAATTAGTTAATTTAGGCGGCGAAGGTGGCATGATTGGAGTAGATGCACAGGGCAATTTTGCAATGGTATTAAACAGTACAGGAATGTATAGAGCTGCCCAAAGCAGCGAAGGAGAAAAAATTGTTGCCATATATAAATAAAGAGTCTTGCACATGAGAATTTCCCCTGCTGAAAGGTGGGGGATTTTCATGTTGAAGGATAGTACTTTTTTAAACAAAGGATTCTTTTTAACCCCATAATTTGTTTGGATACTCGCTTGTATTCCCCTACTTTTGCCGCCCCAAAAATTTTGAGGATGAATTTCCGTAGAGCCTTTGAAATTGCATTTGTTGGGCTCAAACCCGGTATTCATAGTTTTGAATTTGAGGTGGATGATAAGTTCTTTGCAAATTTTGGTAATCATGATTTTGAATCTTGCGCAGCAAAAATTCAATTGACATTAGACAAAAAAAATAATTTTATGCTTTTGTCATTTGATATTGATGGATGGGTGCAAACAGGTTGCGACCGATGTGGAAACCCCCTTCGATTGCAGCTCTGGGAAGAATACAAAATGATGATCAAGTTAGTTGACAACCCCGATGAGTTAAATCATCAGGAAGAAGATCCTGATGTGTATTATATCAGTAAGGGAGAAAGTCATTTGCATTTGGCAGATTGGATACACGAGTTTGTTACACTAAGCATTCCCATGCAAAAAAGATGTGCAGAAAAAGATATGGGTGGGCCTCAATGTAATAATGAAGTATTGATGAAATTGGCCAATATGGAAAATGAAGCTTCAAAAGAACATAACAATCCTTTAATGCAACAATTAAAGAAATTTAAAAAAACAGATTCATAATTTTAAAATAAGAAAATATGCCAAATCCAAAACGCAGGCACTCACAGCAGCGCAGCGCAAAAAGAAGAACGCATTATGTAGCAGAAGAAGTTACACTGAGTAAAGATTCTACTACTGGTGAAATTCATGTGCGCCACCGTGCCCACGTGAGTGAAGGTAAGCTCTTCTACAAAGGAAAAGTAGTAGCAGAAAAGGCTCCAAACAAAGCGTAATTCTAACTATATCTTGATAGCCGGATGAATATTGCTATTGATTTAATGGGTGGTGATTTTGCCCCTTTGCAAGCTGTAAAAGGTTTGCAACTTTATTTCAGTGAGCAAGATCATCCGGCTCATATTATTTGTACTGGTCACGAAGACACCCTTCTTGCTCTTTTTCAAGCGCATAATATTTCTACCGAACAGATAACACTTGTTCCTACTACTGATGTTATCGGTTACAATGAACATCCTACCAAAGCTTTTAAAGACAAGCCCAATAGCAGTTTAGCCAAAGGTTTTGAACTACTAAGTACTGCCAAAGCAGATGCATTTATCAGTGCTGGCAATACTGGTGCCATGCTGGTAGGTGCCATGTTTACCATAAAACCCATTAAAGGTATATTGAGGCCAACCATTGCCACACTGATGCCAAAAATTGGGGGCGGTACCGGACTTGTGGTAGATGTAGGTTTAAATGCGGAATGTAAACCCCAACAACTTGATCAGTTTGCCTTACTCGGAAAAATATATGCAGAATGTATTTTGGATATTGACCAACCAAAAATTGGATTACTCAACATTGGAGAAGAAGAAGGCAAAGGCAATACGCTTACCCAAGCTACCTACCCGTTATTGAAGGCCAATGAAAAGCTCAACTTTATTGGCAATGTAGAAGGCCGTGATGTGCTACATTCAAAAGTGGACGTAATTGTATGCGATGGCTTTGTTGGAAATATAGTGCTTAAAATGGTTGAATCTGTATATGATGCAGCTCAAAGCAGACAATTGCAAAACGATAGCTTCATGAAGCGTTTCCACTATGAAAATTATGGTGGTACTCCCATTTTAGGTATCAATAAACCGGTGCTCATAGGGCATGGTATCAGCAATGCAAGGGCATTTTGTAATATGCTCATCCTCGCCCAAAAAATGATTGAAACCAATCTTTGCCAAAAAATTACAGAAGCTTTCAGCGATGTTACTGAAGGTCAATAATTATTCTATATAACTTATCTTTTATTACAGCTGCTTGTGCTATAATGAAGCTTTGATGCATGGCTTGTGTAAAAGGAATGGAGCCAATTAAAGGAATATCTGTTCTTCTCACAATATCCGCTTCATAATTCAGATAAGAATCTGTAAACACCCAACCTGCCACAGTAATTCCCTTGCTTTTACAAACATCAGCAGTCAGTAAGCTATGATTGATGCTGCCCAAATAATTTCTACTTACCAGTATCACAATGGCATCTATAGCAAGTATTAAATCGGCTACGGTTTCATGCTCGTTTAAGGGTACCAACAATCCTCCTGCTCCTTCTATAACAAGTAAATTATTCGAGTCAATTTCAAGGTATTTTTTATGTATGGTATCTATACTAATTTCAATATTTTCAGCATGAGCAGCTATATGAGGTGAGGCGGGCATTTTCAACATATACATTTCTGGGAATGTATTCACTGCACCATCTGTAAGACTGTCCACTATTTGAGCATCTGTACCATTTTCAAATCCCGCTTGTATGGGTTTCCAATAGGAAGCATGGAGTGCCTGAGTAACTATAGCAGATACAACAGTTTTGCCGATATCCGTTCCTATGCCAGTAATAAAAATCGGTCTCATTCAACATGATTATTTTCAAAAAATGAAAATACAGTTGTGCCATAATTGCGCTGCATTACAAACCCGGCGTAGCCTTCATACTTATTTCGTGGAGTGTGTTCCAAAACAAAGAGACCATCCTCATTGAGTAATTGTTTTTCCATAATCCTTACAGGTAAATCATCTATCGTATTCAACGCATAAGGTGGTCCTGCAAAAATAAAATCATACTTATCCTCACATTGATTGATATAAGCAAATACGTCTATTTTAATGATTTGTACTTGCTCTACACCAAGCGTTTCCATGTTCTTTTTAATGAACTGAAACATGGTGGGATCTTTTTCTATAATTGTCAATCTATCTGCACCTCTGGATGCAAGTTCATAACTAATATTTCCTGTACCTCCAAAAAGATCGAGTGTATTTATGCCTTCCAATGCAATTCGGTTATGTAGAATATTAAACAACCCTTCTTTTGCCATATCTGTAGTGGGCCTGGTATAGGGCATATCATTTGGCGGATGAAACTTTCTGCCACCATATTTACCACTTATTATTCTCATGACTGATATCCTGCAAAAGGCAATAAAATATGTGAGTCGAGGGCCGAAAAAGCATCTGTTTCAGCTACCTTATCATAAGATGCAATTTCAATTTTTCCTAAATATTGATACAACATTATAAACAGTGGTGATGATGCTTCCAACATGCCTGCTATTTTAATTTTTGTATCTGATGCCGTTAATTGATGCTGCTTCAAAATATTTAAAATCGAAAATAAAACAGATTCCGGTTGTTGATATAGCACATGACCAATGAAATGCAATTCTCCGCCAATGTGTAAAATATTTGTGCAACTACCCGGGTAGAAAAACATTGTCAACAGCGTTTCATCAACGGAGAGATGACGTTCTACATGTTGAATGATTTGTGACCATGCATTGTTTACAGATAGTGTTTTAAAATATTTGCTTGAGCTATCAATAATTTTTTCTGCTATACGACAATCAATTGCTCTGTTTTTGCTACAATCACTATGTACAAATTTCATACTTCCTGCCGCAGCACCATATTGCAAACTAATAAAATGCTCAGATATAGATTCTTTCCAATACGCTGATGGAAAAATAGAAATATGGGGGAAATTAAAATAAAAATGTAAGGGATCACTTAGCAATTCGCTGATCTGCAGTGCTTCTTCAAAGCATGCATCTGCGGTATCAGCATTGAGTTCCCATTGAAACCATTCAAATGCTTCCATTTCACCTAAATCATTATTTGACCATACTGCAAGATAATTTGGCGCAGCCTCAGCATATACATTTGTTTTGAACAAAACATCAGGTACGATAGAAAAATTTTTTTGCAACATAAACGGAGCAATGATAGTCAAAATATATGTTGGCTTTTGTTAGACATCTACAAAATATCTTCTCACTGTAGTAAGCGCTAAGGGTAAACAATAAGATGATACAAAGAACGGAAATAAAAATAGTCCTTAGCAGGAAAGGAAATTAGGGTAATATACCAAGTGCTATGAGTGTCAAACTAAAACTGTTCTGTCTGTTAAATAGCATTAGGGTCCATGCAGCGGGGTCAATACACTTATATTTGCGGCCTAAAAAATTTCGGGGTGAAAGGGAGACATGTTGCATTTATCATTTTGTTAGTCATTTTGGCTGATCAATTTTTGAAGTTTTACATTAAAACGAATTACACCATAGGTGAAGAGCATAATATTTTAGGCAATTGGTTTAGATTACATTTTGTTGAAAATGAAGGAATGGCATGGGGCCTAAAATGGGGCGGTGATTGGGGAAAACTCTCCCTCACTTTATTCAGACTGGTAGCAGTAATTTTTGGCACATTTCTCCTGAGAAGATTTATTCGTAAGCAATACCATCGGGGTTTCATTATTTGCGCAGCCCTCATATATGCAGGGGCATTGGGCAACCTGATTGATAGTATGTTTTATGGACTTATTTTCAATGAAAGTACTTATTTCTCTATAGCCGGATTTTTGCCGGAGGAAGGTGGTTATACAAGTTTCCTGCACGGTAAAGTAGTGGATATGCTTTATTTCCCAATTGTTCAATCTAATTATCCTGAATGGTTTCCACTCTGGGGTGGAGAGCCCTTTGAATTTTTTAGCCCGGTATTCAATCTGGCTGATGCAAGCATTAGTACAGGTGTGTTTACACTCTTGATTTTTCAAAATAGATTCTTTCCTGAAAAAGAAACAAAGGGTATCAAAACTGTTATTACCGATGCACCCGTTGATGACAAGGCGCAGGTACTCTAACTAATTATATCCGAGTATTTATATTTTTAGGACGATCCGGGTAAGTTATTTTTATAAAATATTTTTTATTGATTGGTATGGCAATTAATTTGCAGTTGATATTTTATGTTCCTGAAAAAAAAAGTACCACAAACGAATATTGATACTACTCATGATAGGGTTCAAGAATTATTAAAAAAAGTACGCCAAATTGAAATTAAGAGTCGCAGACTCACTACACAGCTTTTTACTGGGGAATATCATACCGCATTTAGAGGACAGGGTATGGCCTTCAAAGAAGTGAAAGAATATTATCCAGGAGATGATGTAAGATTCATTGATTGGAATGTGTCTGCTAGAATGGGTCACACATATACAAAAATTTTTGAAGAGGAAAGAGAACGAAATGTGTTCTTCATGATTGATATGAGTGCTAGCACTCTATTTGGCACAAGAACACAGACCAAAAATAATCTGATAACAGAGATGGCTGCGGTACTGAGTTTTTCAGCAGTCAACAACAATGATAAGGTGGGTTTAATTTTTTTCACTGATAAAGTAGAAAAATATATTCCTCCAAAAAAGGGTAAAGATCATGCGTTAACCATTGTAAGAGAAATGGTGCATGCCACACCGCATAGTGCACATACAGATGTAAGTGTTGCGCTTCATTTTCTGAGTAATATTTCAAAACATAAAAGCATCGTATTTCTGCTCAGCGATTTTGCGGATGCAGGCTATCAAAATAGTTTGCAGGTTGCGGCCAAAAAGCATGATATTACTGGGGTGCAAATTTATGATTCGTCGGACGAGGCATTGCCACCTGTGGGCTTAGTAAATGTGCAGGATGCAGAAACTGGCAATACTTTTTTACTCCAAACCTCAAATAAAGCTTATCAGGTACTATATGCACAACAGCATCAACGTATTATTGAAGACGCAAAAATATGTTTCAAAAAAAGTGGCGCATCATTAATTCAAATTGCTACGAATGAAGATTATGTAATGGCGCTGCGCAATTTCTTTTTAAAACACCATAGGCATTAAATGAGTCGCTTGCGCAATATTCTAAACAATCAATCTAAAAACAAGTCAACTTTGCTTTTTTTAGCATTGATCTTATTTGCTTTTGTTATCCCCAAAAATATTGCTGCGCAAAAATTTAGTGCTACAACCGATAGAGATAAAATGCTGATAGGAGAACAACTCATACTTACCCTTCAGTTAGCAAACTATAATCCTTCAAAATTTGGATTTGAAAATTGGCCCTCAATACCAGATAGTTTTCAAAACTGCGAAGTCATTAAACGGGGTCATATAGATACGCTCTTGGTAAATGGCTTGCAAACTATCAGGCAAGAAATTGCCATTACATCATTTGATAGTGGCAAAAAAAAAATAGGGCCTTACCGTATTGTAATCATCAATAAAGAGAATGGTAAAAAAACAACTACCATGGCATCAGCCATTCCGCTCACCGTTTTATTACCAGATATTAGTAATCTTTCGGATTATCATGAAATGAAAGATGTGATAGATGTGCCGGAGCCTTTTGATTGGTATTTTGCAATTGGTACTGGGCTCATTGCATTAGTAATCACTATTTTACTATGGAAAATATTTGCAAAGAAAAAAGCGGTGGATAAAAAACCGGATTTTGTGCCAAGGGAAAATGCCCTTAAGCTTGCACTAAGAAAAATTGAAGAATTAAACTTTGCACCATCTAATCAGAAAGATGGTATAAAAAACTATCATGCCGCATTAGATATGACTATAAGAGAATATATTGAAAATGCCAGTGGTATAAAAGCGCTCAAAGCCACCAGCTATGAGCTGCTTAGGCAGTTGCCAGTTTATATTCAACAGGATAATGTTAAGCAAAAAATGGAGCATATATTTCAAATCAACACTGCCGTAAAGTATGCCTTATTTATTCCTGATGAAAAAGACAGTATTGCCATTAAAGAGGAAATTATTTATTGTTTAAAAATATTAGACGAAGCTATTCAACAGGCCAATCGCTATGCTGATTAAATATTTACAGGAATATGAATTGGCCCGGTGGTGGGCTATGCTGTTGCTGCTTTTGCTGCCATTAATTATTTGGTTTCATATAACGTATCAAAAGAAAAAGCAGGCTGCTTTTATGATTACCACAACTCATTTTTTGCAGCAGGTGGCTGGTGTAAAATCGCCTAATCATTTTTCATTGGTGGCTTTAAGAAGCTTAGGCCTCGCTGCATTAATTATTGCTTTTGCAGGCCCCCAAAAAAAATTTAGTGAAAGCAAAACAATAGGTGAAGGTATTGACATCATGCTTTGTTTTGATATCAGTGGCAGTATGACTGAATCTGATTTTGAACCGAACCGATTAGAGGCTTCAAAACTCGTGGCCACACAGTTTGTACAGGAGCGGCCTGGCGATCGTATTGGTGTGGCTATCTTCAGTAGATTGAGTTATACCTTATGTCCGCTTACAACAGATCATAATACAGTCCTTAGTCAGATTAAGAACATTCAGAGCGGTTATTTACAAGAAGATGGCACTGCTATCGGTAGCGGTATTGCTACCAGTGTGGACAGGCTGAGAGCCGGCTCTGCAAAAAGCAGGATAGTAATATTGCTCACCGATGGGGTTGATTTCGGTGGAACCATTCCTCCGGATTTAGCCATACAAATGGCCATAGCCAATAAGGTTAAAATATATACTATCGGTGTTGGCACTGATCAAGAAGTAGATAAAGCTGTAAAAACCCAAAACGGCACAATCATGCAAAGAAAAAAAACAGCATTTAATGAGTCGCTATTGCAACAAATGGCGTCCGTAACTGGTGGGCAATATTTTCATGCTTCCGATAAAGCAGCATTGACAAAAATTTATGCCAATATCAGTCAGTTAGAAAAATCAAAAGTGGAGGTAATTAATTACAATAGATATGAAGCCGCATATTTCCCTTTTCTGCTCGCTGCTTTTATGTTCATACTCCTCGAAATACTTTTACGACTTACCTACTACCGACAGTGGCCCTGATTATCGGGTACTTTTCTACCATTTTGTTCTGGAAATAAATACAACTAAATACAACAGAACATTTTTTTTAAAAAAATGATTAAATTTGTTAATTATATTTTAAAAAGCACTTAGATTTGCTCCCCGCAGATTTTTTTAATACAAAAATGTTGAAAAATGAAGCCGGTAGTTGAAGCACAAAAAGTATTTTATTTCAGTTGATGTTATAGATATTTTTTTGTTTTACGAAAGATTGTTTGTAGTTAATAACCTATCCGAAAATACCGTACCTGGTATCCAGAATTTATTTTAATGTTTCATGAAAGGCATGAAAAACTGTTTAAAAAGAACGGATGATAAAATTTTACGCCCAAGTAAAATCCTTAGTTGTTTTTTCTGCTGTAAAGCCACTGTACGCATTACAGAACATTTCCCTGTGCAATTTTTTTTCTTCAAATATTAATCTTCAAAGTATGAATCGAAACTTTACACGATTGCTTACCATAATTTTACTTATGGTAGCATTGGCTGGATTTCGTAGTACAACTCAAGCGCAAACTGCCGGTATTTATGAGGGCTATGTTATCATAGATATAAATGGTGGAGGCAATGCCTACTACGACCTGGGTGCTGCTACCTCAAACCCTGATTTTCAGGGTGCAAGCTTGGGTACATTTACTATTGGCACAAATACACTTACATTAAAAGGTGCCCAAAACAAAACTTTCAAATGCTCTGGTGGAGATGTAACCGGAGGTGATGGTTTTTACAGAATTTATAAAGTAGGAAACACTCCCGGTAGTTTTACGAGTAGTGGTGCTATGGGCTTTGTAAGCAATGATGCAGGTGGATGCGGGGGTAATCAAACCTGGGAGAAATCTAATGCATCTATAAATGTATTGTCTGGTCTTGCTCCAGGAAATTACCAATTAGAGGTTTATAATAGGGCAAGCACAAATGTGGGTGACCAGTTTGACAATAATGGAGGGGCAAACTATATTGCTTCATTTACTGTAGCGGCTTCCACTTCAAATCCTGTAGTAGTAACATCTTCGGGGGGAACAGCATTTGCAACTTATGCAACTTTAGCAGCTTCTTTTTCTGCTATAAATGCCGGTACTCATACAGGCATTATTGCTATTACTGTTGGAAATAATACCACAGAGCCTGCGGCTGGTGCAATACTAAATGCAAGTGGTGCTGGTTCAGCTTCTTATACTTCAATTTCAGTGCAACCTTTTGGCAATGTAACCATAAGCGGTACAGCAACTGCAGGATTGCCTTTAGTAGATTTTAACGGTGCTGATAATGTTACAGTAAATGGATTGAATACAGGTGGTAATACACTTACTATTTCCAATTTGAGTACTTCATCAACAAGCGGAACATCAACCATTCGTTTCCAAACAGATGCTACAAATAACAGTATTACCAACTGCTCTGTCTTAGGTTCTGCTACAATGAGTACAGGCACTAATGGAGGTAATATCTGGTTTGGCTCTGCTGCTATTACTACAGGAAATGATAATAACACTATTTCCAATTGTGATATTGGACCAGCAGGCACAAACCTTCCTTCAAAATGCATATATTTTAGTGGGAGTTCAAATAATGAACCTGGCACTGCAAACAGTGGCATCACGATTACAAATAATAATATATTCAATTATTTTAACGCATCTTCCTCATCTGCAGGTATTGACTTAAACAGTGGTTCACTTGGAGTTACCATCTCAAATAATAAGTTTTATCAGACTGCAAGCCGCACCATGACCTCAACGGGTTTAACCCATTCAGGTATAAGAATCAGTAATTCTGCAGCTGTTGCTACATATTCAATTACTGGTAATACAATTGGATTCGCTTCAAGTAATGGAACCGGATTTTACACACTTGTGTTTCCGTCAACTACCAGTGCCGCGTTTTTACCCATTAATTTGTCAGTTGGTGTAAATACACCAACTACAGTTCAAAATAATATTATTGCTGGAATAGCAATGTCTGGCGCAGCATCTGGCACAAGTAGCTCTGCACCATTCAGAGGTATATATGTTGCATCTGGTTTAGCAACTTGTAATACTAATACAATCGGAAGTCAGTCTTCAACAGGAAGTATCACATATACCTCAAGTTCTACAAGTGCAAGTGACGTGATTGGCTTATTCAATTTCGGTTCTAATAATTGGATTTCCAACAGCAATTCGATTGGTGGTATAACAGGCTCAAATTCAAGTACTGGTGCTACTAATATTTATGGTCTAAGATGTAACACTTCAAGCAGTGTAACATGGGTTTGTAATAGTAATGTAATTGGAGGCACAGTGGCAAGTTCAATTAATAGCACTACTGCTTCTACAAGTACCATCGTAAATGGTATTCTAAATAGCAGCCCTGCAGGTACTTTTACATCAAACATCATAAGAAATATGACTGTTGCTGGTGGCACCGGAACAACAAGCAGTGCTTCAATGATTGGAATCATTATCAATGCGACTTCTGCAAATCATACACTTTCACAAAACCAAATTTATAATCTCTCCAACACAAATGCTTCTGCTGCTACAGTAGTTACAGGTATTCAGTACAGTGCTAGTAGCGGAACAAATATTGTAGAAAGAAATCTGATATATGGTTTAAGTTCTTCTACGAATTCCAGCTCTGCTGAAATTAATGGTATCAGAGTGAGTGGTGGTACCACTACCTATCGCAATAATATGATTGCATTAGGCGAAACAGTAACAAATGCAATAGGTACGGCTGCTACCAATAGCAACGCTTCAGGTTTGAATGGCATCAATGAGTTTTTGGGTACAAATAATTTTTGGCACAACAGTGTTTATATTGGCGGTACAGCGTCTGCTGGTTCTGGCTCATCTTATGCTTTTAATGGTACTCAAACTGTTAATACCCGTAGTTTCAGAAACAATATATTTGTAAATGCCCGCTCAAATGGCGGAGCTACAGGAAGTCATTATGCAGTTAAAATAAATGGTTCTTCTGCTAATCCTACTGGCCTTACCATCAACAATAATATTTATTATGTAACTGGTTCTGGCGGGGTATTGGGATATTTCAATGGGGCAAACAGAACAAGCCTTTCGGCATGGCAAACAGCTGTGGGTCAAGACGCGTCAAGTTTGAATGCCGATCCTCTATTTGTTGATCCAACAAATGCTACTCCAAATTTGCACGTACAAAATATCAGCCCAGCTGATATAGTAGGTGCGGCTTTAGGAGTATCCGATGATTATGATGGAGACCTCAGAGCATCTTTTACACCAAATGATATTGGTGCCGATGCATTTTTGGGAGCACCATGTGCATCTGCCAATGGTGGTACTATTTCGCCTTCATCGGCCACAATTTGCTCTGGCCTTACATATAATATGAGTGCTACCAGTGCTACTTTTGGCGCTGGCATTACTTACCAGTGGGAAGTCTCATCAATAGGTGGCGGTTTAGGCTTCAGCAATGTTTCCGGAGGTAGTGGTGCAAACACAATTTCATATACGACAGGCACGCTTTCAGCAGGTACGTATTATTATCGTTTAAAGGTAGAATGTTCTAATGGCCCAATTACGGGATACTCAAATGAGCTTACACTTACAGTAAATGCAACTCCAACTGCATCAGCTTCAAGTAATAGCCCAATATGTGCAGGTAGTGCTCTGAATCTTTTTGGAACAACAGATGTTGGTACTACATTTACATGGACTGGACCAAATAGTTTTAGCTCAACTTTGCAGAATCCTACTATTTCTGGTGCTACTACAGCAGCTTCCGGTTCATATAGTTTTACTGCTATCAATGGTACATGTTCTTCAACGGTATCAGCCACAACAGTGTTGGTAAATCCATCACCTTCAAATGTAACTGCGGCAGTTGATTTTACAAATATTTGCGATGGCGCCTCTGTGAATCTTTCTTCCTCCGGAGACCCATACTCAGTATCGATTCTCACTCAAAATTTCAATAGTGGATTAGGCACATGGACAACAGTTAATAATTCGACTGGTGGCACACCTGCAAATGCTGCATGGACTTTAAGGAGCAACCCTTATGTGTATAGTGGAACTTCAACCACATTCAACAGTGGGGAGGGTACCCAATTTATGCTTAGTAATAGTGATGAGCAGGGTTCAGGTAGTACTGCAAGTACGCAGTTAATTTCTCCTACATTTAGTACTGTGGGTTATACCACTTTGAGTTTAAGCTTCTCTCACTATTTCAGATATAATGCAAGTCCTGATATTAGCAGAGTAGAAGTATCAACGAATGGTGGAGTAAGTTATACTACAGTGCAATCATATACCAGTACGCAAGGCCTTCCTGCAACATTCACAAATGCAACTGTAAATTTGAATGCATATGTAGGAAATGCATCAGTAAAGATTCGCTTTAAATATGATGCACCTTGGGGTTATTTCTGGGCAGTTGATAACATTGCTTTATCTGGCAATGCATCAGCATTTACTTACGCTTGGACTTCTACACCTTCAGGTTATACATCATCAACTCAAAACCCAGTAGGTGTTATTCCTCCGGTAGGTTCTACAGTTTATACAGCAACACTTACTAACAATTTAGGTTGTTCAACAAGTGCCAGCACTTCTGCTGTAAATGTTACTGCAAATACTATTTACTACGCAGATGCAGATGCTGACACCTATGGCGATCCTAATGTTACACAGGCATCTTGCACAGGTGCACCAAGCGGATATGTAGCAGACAACACAGATTGTAATGATGCCAACGCAGCGGTTAATCCAGGAGCAATAGAAATATGCAATGGCATAGATGATGATTGTGATGGAATGATAGACGAAGGTGTACAAAGCACATTCTATGCAGACACAGATGGTGATGGATATGGTGATGCAACAGCTACAATACAAGCATGTACAGCACCAAGCGGTTATGTAGCTAACAACACAGATTGCAATGATGGAAATAGTGCAGTATATCCGGGAGCAATAGAAATATGCAATGGCATAGATGATGATTGCGATGGAAGTATAGATGAAGGTGTACAAAGCACATTCTATGCAGATACAGATGGAGATGGATATGGTGATGCAACAGCTACAATACAAGCATGTACAGCACCAAGCGGATATGTAGCAGACAACACAGATTGTAATGATACCAACGCAGCGGTTAATCCAGGAGCAACAGAACTATGCAATGGCATAGATGATGATTGTGATGGAATGATAGATGAAGGCTTAACTACAACCTACTATGCTGATGCAGATGGGGATTCTCAAGGTAATGCAAATGTTTCTTTACAAGCTTGTAGTCAGCCAAGTGGTTACGTTACTAACAATACAGATTGTAATGACAATGATCCTACAAATTCAAATCCAGCCACTCCAACTGGTGTTGTTGTGACTCCATCAGTGAGGAATCTTTGTGGTACACCATTTACAATTACAGTAAGTAATGATCCAAATGCCACTTCATATACATGGCAACTTCCTCCAGGATTTACAGGTGCCAGCACTACAAATAGCATTACTGTAACACCTACTGTAAATTTTGGCAAAGTACAATTTAAAGTAGCAGCAAACAATGGTTGTGGTACAAGTGCACAGCGGACAATCAATGTTTGGGGTAAACCAAGCAGGCCTGTAATTTCCGGACCTGTTTGTGCCACAAATGGTCAAACCGGATTGGTATATACAATCACCAATGTTGAGCCAGGAGTTACCTATTACTGGCAATTGCCTTCAAATGTCAATGCACAAACACCTCTAAATGGTACAAGTATAACCGTAGATTGGCTTAGAAGCACACCGGGAAATATTTATGCCGTTGGAGTAAACAACTGCGGTCGATCTCAAATTGGTCAAAAATCTGTGGCTACCGGATGTGCAGGTACAGCTGCATTTGGTAAGTCTTCTGTAGAAGTATATCCAAATCCTACATTTGGAAATGCTAATTTACTTCTTACTCTTACTAAAGAAACCAAAGTAGCCATTGTTATTTATGACATGGCAGGAAAGCAACTACAACGTAAAGAAGTAGTGGCATCTGCCGGTATAAGTAGAATTGGTCTGGATATGAATACTTATCCAAATGGTATGTACATGGTAAGTGTAATCAGCACAGAAGGTGTTCAAAATGTGAAAGTGATTAAAGGATTATAATAGATTAATAATATCACTGATTTTCAAAGGAGTCTGAATTTTCAGGCTCCTTTGATTTTTGATAAAATGATATTACTATATGTTTGAAAAAATATAGCTCACAACTCTTTTTTATGAGCTATTAAATATGAAATGTAGTGTATTTCATTTTTTCAACTTTTAGGGTATGGCGTACAATGTTTAAATTCTTTTTTGATGGTGTTGTGTTACCATTGTATATACAAGATAGTTTTTGTATTGATAAAACCGATGATAGGCTATGACAATAAACAAAAAACTGGACTATATTAATACAGCAAAGCCTAAATAGAAATCACCCATTTATATTTGCCCCATGATATTTTCTTCTGCCCTCATAGAAAATGCGGTAAATGCTTTTGCCAGTTTGCCAGGTGTTGGAAAAAAAACGGCATTGCGTATGGTGTTGCATCTGCTCAAAAAAGATGAAACAGAGGTGGTACATTTTGCGACAGCAATTGCTGAAATGAAAAAAAATATTAGGTACTGTATCCACTGCCACAATGTAAGTGACGATGCGCTTTGCGCCATCTGTAATAATCCAATGCGCAAAAAAAATATCATTTGTGTAGTAGAAACAATAAAGGATGTAATCACTATTGAAAATACGAATCAGTTTAGTGGCACCTATCATGTATTGGGGGGGGTAATTGCTCCATTGGATGGTGTAGGACCTGACCAGTTGCAGATTAGTTCACTAATAAAAAGGATGGTGGAGGAAGATGTACAAGAACTCATTTTTGCTTTAAATCCAAATATACAAGGGGATACAACCATTTATTATATTCAGAAGAAAATTGCGCATCATCCTTGTACTATAACAACCATTGCCAGAGGAATAGCTTTTGGTGGCGATTTGGAATATGCCGATGAACTTACATTGGGCCGCAGCCTGCAAAATAGGATACCTGTAGAAAAATATATTTCTTAAAATCACCTATTTTGGTGATATGAAATTCTTTGTGTATCCCTCATTTTTGCTTCCAGAAATGTTGAAAATAAAAGAGCAATGAATGGATGTGAGTAAAACATTCAATCCTTTCAACTGTATTTATTACTTAATAAACATAAGATAAATCTGGTTTGGCAAAATATTTTTTCTTTAATCAACCAAAGTATGAACTTTACAAAGATGACTCTTAAGAAGAAAATATTCGTACTATTTGGCATACTCCTGCTTTTTGGAATTATTTATGGCATTTATGAATGGAATAAACCCATGCGTGATGTGTCTGATGAAAAAGCCATTTCCATTTCTGCAAATGCACTATACAATGATTATGTAATGGATGAAGCAGCATCAAATACAAAATATTTGAATAAGGCTTTAGAAGTAAATGGTAAAGTAACAGATGTAAAGAAAAATGACGCTGGTGCTACCTTTGTTATCCTTCAATCTGCCGACCCAATGTTTGGCGTTAACTGTACATTTAAAGATGAACCTACTGGTATAGCTGTGGGACAAACCATAACAATTAAAGGATTCTGTACTGCTTATTTGGATGATGTAATTATTAATCAGGCAATTCTTATCAATCAATAAAACTATTCCGGTAAATGAAAAAAATAAATAGAATGAAAACAAATATGGCACTGATAGCATTGTTTGCTGTTGTTTTAGTAACATCATTCGCATGCACTTATGACAAAGCAGATGAGGTATATCCTATTGTAACCTGCGATTCTGTAGATGTACGCTACAGTGTAGAAATAAAAGCCATTTTGGATCAATATTGTCAATCATGCCATGGCGGAACTGCAGATGCAGGTGCAGGCATTCAACTATATGACTATTCGGTTATATCAACTTTTGCCTTAGATGGAGAAGATACCTATGGTACATTGCTGTCTTCAGTACTATGGGAAGGTGGAGCTTCACAAATGCCACAAGGCAATCCTCAAATTGATGAATGTAGTATAAGTCAGATAAGGGCTTGGGTAGATGCCGGAGCGCCAAATAATTAGTCTTAATATAAATTTTTTGAACCAATAAAAAAATGATGATGAAAAAAATAATTGTTATCCTGTTTGCTGTTTTTACCACAATGACTGTAAACGCTCAAAACTATATAACAAGAAATGGCAGTGCCTCCTTTTTTTCACATACCGCTGTGGAGGATATCAAAGCTCAAAACAATGAAGTGGCCAGTGTTATCAATGCAGCTACTGGAGATGTACAGTTTAAGATTGCTATCAAAAGTTTTCAATTTTCCAAGCAGGCCATGCAAGATCATTTTAATGGCAGCGATTATATGAATTCAGAAAAATTTCCAAAAGCTTCATTTAAAGGCAAAATCACAAATCTATCAGCTGTAAATTTTGCTAAGGATGGTGTTTATTCAATCACAGTACAAGGAGATTTAAACATTAAAGATGTTACCAAAAATATTTCCACTACTGCCACCATTACAGTAAAGGGTGGGGTTGTATCTGCCAGTTCTACTTTTAAAGTAAAACGTAAGGATTATAATGTAGTTGGTGAATCTTTTGTACAGAAAAAAATTGCCGAGGATATAGAGATAACTATTAACTGTAATTATCAAAAACAATAATCGCCACCACTGCTTAAAAAATATTTTATGAAAAAAAAATTATTGACTGCGGGATTATTTTTCTTTATTGGCTTTTCCTTATCTGCACAGGAAGTAGATTTGGATAAAATGCTCGATGATGAAATGGAAAAAAAGAAAAAGTCGCAGGTTGAATTGGCCGCTGCTACCTTCAAAAGCACCAGAATCATCAATGGGCACAGTGTGGAAAGTACTCAAAAGGGAATTTTAGATTTTAGAATTCAGCACCGTTTTGGAACCCTAAACCAAGGTGCCTATGAATTCTTTGGTTTAGACAATGCTTCCATGCGCATTGGTTTTGATTATGGACTGAGTGATAGACTGTCTATTGGTATTGGACGGAGCACTTTTGGAAAACAGTTTGATGGTTTTGCAAAGTATCGCATACTCTGGCAAAGCACGGGCAAAAAGAATATGCCCATCAGCCTTACATGGGTTTCTTCATTGATGTTACAGTCCCTACGCAATCCGGATGATGGCATCAAACGCAATTTTAGCGATCGTGTTTTTTATGCCCATCAAGCCATTATAGCCAGAAAGTTTTCACCCGCATTTTCATTACAGCTCATGCCCACAATGGTGCATTACAACATTGTGCCTACAGCTACTGTGCCCAACGATTTATTTGCCATAGGAAGTGCTGCACGTGTAAAACTTACGAATAGCATAGCCTTAATGGGTGAGTATTATTATCAGCTTCCAAATAATAAATTGCCAGGTACCACAAACTCTTTGGCTTTGGGCGTAGATATTGAAACAGGTGGGCACGTCTTTCAATTACAGTTTACCAATAGCACCGGCATGACGGAGCGCACATTTATTACAGAAACCACAGGCAAGTGGGGCGATGGGGATATACATTTTGGTTTCAATATCTCAAGGGTATTTACCATTAAAAAAACAAAAGAACTACCACAGCAATAATTGAATCATTACATGCTCAACCATTCAATATTGATATCTAAAATATACTGAATCTAAGTTTTTTATACTTTGTGCCCATAACACAAAGTAGTTGATGCCTTACAAAATCATATCTCATTTTGCTATAATTATCCTCACAGTATCCATATCATCATTTGTAAATACTCCTGTAGTATTTGAAACAACCACGGGGCGCATTGATTTTAAAAGTGTAGCCAAATTAGAAATCATAAAAGCCTCATCCGCAGAGTTAGTTGGGCTTATTGATATTGACAAACTCAATTTTTCTTTTAGTGTAAATATGCGCAGCTTCAAAGGGTTTAATGGCGCACTGCAGCAAGAGCATTTTTATGAAAAATATATTGAAACCGATATTTATCCTGTAGCCACTTACAAAGGAAAAATTATAGAAGAACCAGACCTTAGTAAGAGTGGCACTTATGCTGTACGTACCAAAGGCATGTTCACTTTGCACGGCATTAGTCAAGAGAGAATCATTAAAAGTGAAATTACAGTAAAGGATAATAAAATAACCATTAAAAGCTCCTTTAAAGTTTTTTTAGCTGAGCATAATATCCCCATACCAAAAGTTGTAAATCAAAAGCTGGCCAATGAAATAGCAGTAGATGTAAATGCTGTATTAATACCCAGATAGTATGTGCAAAAACTCCCTGATACTCGTATCTTTTTTATTATTTAGCTGCTACGCAGAATGTCAGGATGCTTACGGAAAGTCTTTTGTACTGGGCAATGAATCAGCGCCTGACAAAATTCAGACTTTATATCAAGATAAGAAAGGACAACTCTATTGCGGAGCAGCGTCAGGTTTATATTTATTTGATGGCATGAAGTTTCATCTGTACAAACAAGATGATTCTCTTTCAAAATCTGTAACATCAATTTGTGAAAATCCTACAGGAGAAATCATTGTTGGCTATGAATCTGGAATGATTGGCAGGCTTCATCAGCATAAGATCATACCAATAGCACTGGATGAGGGCTTCCCAAAAGTCCCAATAAAATCATTGCTATACACAGCCAATGATATGCTTTGGATAGGCACAGCAGGGGAGGGCCTATACCTCAAAGCAAAAAAGCATTTGTATAATTTCAATACCGATGATGGACTAAGCGACAATTATATTTATAAAATTATAGCAAAAGATAGCTTACATATCATAGCAGCTACTGACAGAGGTATAAACATTTGCTACTGGTATGGAGGTAAAAAAAATATTCATACTATAACTTCCAAAAATGGTTTGCCCGATAATATTGTAACCGCAATAACTGCTGGTAGCAACAATACATTCTGGATAGGTATGCAAGATGCAGGTATAGCAAGGCTTGAAAATGATTATCGTATCAGTTATATTACACCATCCTGGACTTATGGTGCAGTAAATGATTTGTTATGGTACAACAATAAAATTTTGGCAGCCACTGCTAATAATGGATTAATTTATTTTACTCCTTCGGAGAATGAAAAAGCAGTTTCCATAATACAGCACCAATCCAATTCATCCATCACATCTATCTGTGCCGATCAAAGTGGAGCAGTGTGGATGGCGGGAAATAATGCATTAACTTTTGTAAATTCCTTTTCATTGCAAACCATTATACACCTGCCCATGCGGCAGGAAGATTTTGTATATAATATGCAAGCAGTTTCAGATAAAGAGTTTTGGTTTTGGAATGATAAAGGATTGTCCCGCATGCTTAATGAAAATGGTACCTGGTCGGAAAAGAAATATCCTTTGCCAACTATAGCGTATAAGCAAGTATCTGCTATTTATCGGCACAGCAATGGCACAATTTGGATAGGCACTTTGGGGTATGGCATCTACGTCTTCGATGAAAAAAATGGCAGCATAAGAAGGTTGCAAAATGCGTTAATTAATGACAAAATTAATATTACATCAATAGCTGGCTTTGACAATGAAATATGGATTGCTTCTTTTGAAGGAATTATAAAAATTGATACCCGTAATGCCATATTTATCCCTACACAAATACCCGCTGCAGCAAATAAATATGTATATCAAATTTTTATTGATAGTAAGAAAAGAGTGTGGTTGGCTACAGATGGCGATGGCATAGCGTGGTATGAAAATGGAAAAACCAATTGGCTAAAAAATACAAAGGGATACAAAGGAAATGTAGTATATAAAATAGCAGAAGATGCATCCGGAAAAATATGGTATGCCACAAACGATGCAGGATTAATTTCTTATGATTTTAAACAGTTTCAGACCTGGGATGAAAAGGATGGACTGAGTGAAGAAATGGTAACTGGTATTGCTGGTTATAAAAGCAAAATATTTGTATTCCATAAGCATAGAATTGATATGATAAATACTGCAACAGGTGCCGTAGATTTTATTGATAAATCTAATGGTATTGATGCTGTATCAGATGATTTGAATGGGTATAGTATCAGTCAGGATGGTGCCCTATATTTTGTGGCCGCAAAGAATATTTATGGATTTAATTCAAATGATTTTAAAACGCCACTTCCTGCTATCTATATCAATAAAGTGGAGCTGTTCCTAAAAGAAGGGCAGTATGCAAACGGGCATGAATTTTCTCATAATCAGAATAATTTGGGTTTTTATTTCTCAGGTATTTATTACCCACATCCGGAGCAATTACAATATGCGTATAAATTGGATGGGTATGACAAAGAATGGACAGCCACAAATGATAAGTCAAAAATATTTCCAAAGCTACCACCGGGTAGTTATACCTTTCATGTAAAAACGGGATTAGGCAGTAGCTTATCAAATGCTAATGAAGCAAGTTTCTCATTCATCATCGAAAAACCATTTTGGTTACAGACCTGGTTTATTGTTGGAATGATTGCTGCTATTCTTGCTGGTATTTTTTTTATTATCAGATACAGAGAATCACAAATAAAAAAATGGAATAGTTTACAAAATGAAAAAATTAATCTGGAATTACAAACCCTGCGCAACCAGATTAATCCACATTTCCTTTTTAATAGTTTCAACATCTTGGTGTCTGAAATAGAAACACAACCTGAGCAGGCTGTAGAATATGTAGAAAAACTATCTGATTTTTATCGAAGCGTGGTAATGTATAGAGACAAAGATTTGATACCGCTACAAGAGGAAGTACATATTTTAGAGGATTATATCTACTTACAAAAGAAGCGGTTTAGTGATGCATTGCAAGTGGATATTCTATTGCACGATGCTTTAAAAAAGCAACTATTTATTCCACCACTTGCCTTACAGTTATTGGTAGAAAATGCAATTAAACACAATGTAGTTTCGAATGGAAGGCCCTTACTGATAACTGTATCTGGCAATGAAAATTGTATTGTAGTTGCTAATCCTATCCAGTATAAATCGAAACCGGAAGAAGGCACTAGGATGGGTTTAGATAATTTGGCCAATAGATATTTGTTGCTCAGTGGCAGCAAAATCACAATAGATAATGATGGCAAGTATTTCAGCGTAAAAATTCCACATATAAAGAAGTAAATATGATACGTGTATTGATTATTGAAGATGAAGATATTGCAGCAAACAGATTACAAAAATTAGTGCTTGAATTGCTGCCGGAGGCAGATATTCTGCCGGTACAGGATAGTATAAGTAGTACTGTAAATTGGCTGCAGAATAATGAAATGCCACAACTCATTTTTGCAGATATACAACTGGCAGATGGGCCAAGTTTTGATATATTTAAAACGGTAGAAATAAATGCTCCTGTCATATTTACCACAGCTTATGATGCCTATGCTATTGATGCCTTTAAATTGTATGCAATTGATTATATCCTAAAACCTGTGAAAAAAGAGGAACTGCGTCAGTCCATAGAAAAATATAAGAAATATTTTATGCAGGATGACAGCAATGAGTTGCCTACACAAAACTTAGCGATGCTCATGAAAAATTTGCAACAACCCGTACAATATAAACAGCGGTTTGTAATAAGATTGGGTGAGCACATGCATACGGTAGAAACTGAGCAAGTAGCTTATTTCTATACAGAAAATAAAGCAAATTTTATAGTAACAAAAGCCGGCAAAAAATTTCCCGGAGATTATAACTTAGATCAGTTAGAAGGATTGGTGAATCCGAAAGCGTTTTTCAGAATCAACAGACAGTTTATCATCAGCTATGCTGCCATAGATTCTATGTTGACTTATAGTAAAGCAAGGGTTCTCATCAAACTAAATCCTCCCTCCAAATTAGAAACCATAGTAAGTACAGAGCGTGCAGCATCTTTTAAAGCATGGCTTGCCGGGGAGTGAGGGTGTTCTTTTTGATTGTTTGAATACTATAAAAGATCTACTATTTTGAATGCCATCAAATCATGAATAATGGGTTCTTTCGCTTATAGATTACCAAAAACACTGGAAATAATAAAACACATTACTAATTTCACTTCGATTATCCAGGCATAACCCGATATCCTGTTTTCGGAATTTCAAACAATGATGCTGGGGCAGGATTAAAATTGATTTTTGTTGCCGTATAGCTTATTTTCTTGCCTGTTGATATTTCCGATTCATATTCCAATACAAACCCCGGTATTCCTTTAAACTGAAAAGGGTTCTCTGATAGTGATGGTTTTATAGCTGTGGCATAGTATATAATTGTAGATGTGCCATTTTTCAAAGTAAGCACAGCTTTTTTGCACTCATATCCAAGTATTGTTTTAGTTTCATTTTGGAAGATTACCTGCATGTCATCAAAATCTTTATTTTTTTCAGCCCATTGCGCAACAGATAAATTGTACAGATATTTATTTCCTCCCAATTCTTTTAAAATAACGGCACTGCCTGTGGTAGCATCATAAATGGTGGACTGAGTATATGTTGGACTTTCAATATCGACCCTTGACATTTTGCCTTTCAGATAAAAAGTCTTAGTGGTATTATTTAGCGATGCATCGGGGCTGCTTACGGAATAGCTAACTGTGCAGTCGCCAATTATCTTTGGCGTTTGGGCATAGCCCACAACACTACCTAAAAGAATCACAAATGATAAAGCAACAAACCTTTTTAAAACATTTTTCATGATGCAATATATTTAAAACGCTATGCCAATAAAACGATAATCGTATATTTTATTGTTAATAAAATATTTTTACGCTTAGCCCGCTAAATACTGTATTCTCATAAACTTAAAAAAATTTTGGCGGTATTATTTATTTTATATTATTGCAGGCTTCCAAAAATAAAGTGGAGAATACAGGTAAAATGTCCAAAAAACAATTATATACATTAGAATATCCGGTGCGTTGTTCACCATCTATCATTTATGGATTTATGGCTTCACCCTCGGGTTTGGGGGAGTGGTTTGCTGATAGAGTGGATGAACATGATGGGGTTTTAAGTTTTTATTGGAATGGTGTACCCGAAAAAGCAGAGCGATTAGAAAATGTTAAAGATTCATTGGTAAGATATCGTTGGCTAAATAGTGGCAAGGACGAGTATTTTGAATTTAGCATCATTCAAACTGAAATCAGTAATCAAACCATTTTAATCATCAAAGACTTTGCGGATAAAGCTGATTTGAAAGATCAAAAAGCACTTTGGGAATATCAGGTGAGGGAGCTCATTCACCGTATAGGTGGATAGTATCCAATGTTTGCAAAATGTCTGTGTAAGCATGTAGAAACATGTCTTTTACATTATCCCATTTGCTCAAATCAAACAGTTGTACAACCCTAACAAAAGATTTCTCTTGAAAGTCTTTTACTAAAAAATCCAAGTGCGTGCTACTAATCGGCAGTAGGTTATGCACATGCACATTGTTTTCCCATTCATCAATACCTATATAGTACATCCATTTGGTATTACTTTCCACCATTGATTTGAGGTGAATCAAAGGCTTATATTTTCCTTTTACATGCAGTGTAATGCTGAAATAATTACCCCACCAAAAAAAACTCCTGATGGCAAAAACATGATTCTTTTCAAATATCCTCGGAAAGTCTAACATCAAATAGGGAAGACCCAGATAATTTTCTCCTTTAGAAATTTTTGGATGCAGTTGCAAAGCAAACTTTGGAGTATTCAATTTGTTGTGTAAGGATGCATACTCCATTGATAATTCTCCAAACAATGTAGCCACCTTATTAATGATACTATTCTTTGTTAAAATGTATTCAGGGTTTTTTACTGCATTTTGTTCGGCTGATGAAAGCATTATGTTTGTAACCATTTTATTCAATACTGCAAAGTGATAAAAAAATTAGACATACTCATTATAAAATCTTTTGCAGGACCATTTATTGCCACATTTTTCATTACGCTATTTGTACTGGTCATGCAGTTTTTCTGGCTGTATATCGATGATCTTGTGGGCAAGGGTCTTGACTTTGTTGTGGTAATGAAATTAATATCTTATGTAGCTGCCTCAATAGTACCACTTGCATTGCCTTTGGCTTTACTACTTGCATCCATCATGACTTTTGGAAATCTTGGAGAAAGTTTTGAGTTGGTGGCCATCAAATCAGCAGGCATTCCCTTGTTTAGATTTATGCTTCCTTTATTGATATTAGCCATTGGCATAAGCGGAATTGCTTTTGTGTTTGCAAACAATGTAATGCCGGTGGCCAATCTTAAACTCAACTCTCTGAAGTACGATATTATTGTAACCAAGCCTGCACTGGATATAAAGGAGGGAGAATTCTATAATAAAATAGAAGGGTTTGTAATAAAGGTTGGTAAAAAAGATGATGATGATAGTACGATACATGATGTAGTGATTTATGAAAAAAACTATGGCGTGCAGGATAATTTTTTAGTAGCAGAAAGTGGAGTAATGCGGGTATCTGATGATAAACGATTTTTACAATTCAAGCTAAAAAATGGATGGAGCCATCAAGAAAATGGCAATCGATATGAGAAAACAACCGATTATATCCGCACCGGATTTAATGCATATAAAAAAGATTTTGACCTGAGTACTTTTGAAATGAATGACACACCGGATAGCCTTTTTTATGATGCTAAAATGCTTACGATTGGGCAGCTTAGAAAGGCAATTGATTCTATTGGCAATACAGATTCTATATATCTGCTAAGATCCAAACGAGAATTGGCACCCATATTTACCTTTTACAAATACATGGATAGCAGTTGGCCTGTAAAAAAAGTGAAGCTGAAACCCGCAAAAAAATTTGGAGATATCATTGCAGACAGTTTAGAAAAATACTATACAGAGTCTGCAATATCTCATGCCAGCTCTGCTAAAAATTATGCAGATATAGCCTATTCTGAATATGAAGCAAGAAGCTTGAGTTTAAGAAAACATCTGATAGAATGGAATAGAAAATTTACACTTTCATTCGCCTGTATTGTTTTGTTTTTAATTGGTGCACCATTGGGCTCTATCATCAGAAAAGGCGGACTTGGTACTCCATTGCTTTTCTCTATTATTTTCTTTGTAGTGTTTCACCTGCTCAATACATTTGGTGAAAAATTTGCAAAGGAAGGAGTTACCTCAGCATACACCGGCATGTGGCTGAGTACACTTGTACTCATTCCCATCAGTATATTTTTGATTGTAAAAGCCATGCGTGATTCTCAACTTTTTAATCAGGAATATTATTACAGAACTTTTGGAAAAATTAAAACATTGTTGCGCAGTAAATCAAAAAAATAATTTTTATGCCCTCACAAAAAAGAATACATAGAAGAAGCTTTATCGAAAAAACAATAAAGGCATCTGTGGCTACAGGGTTTCTGATGAATAATACTTCTGCACACAATGCTCATGCTGCTGCTACTCCATTTGTGCAGCAGCCTCTTCCTTATGCTTACAATGCATTAGAGCCCGCAATAGATGCCCTCACAATGGAAATTCATTATAGTAAACATGCTGCCGCATATTCAAAAAATTTGATTGATGCCTGTACTGCTGAAACGGTAAATATGAATGCAATAACTGTTGAATCCATCTTGTCAAATATTTCAAAGTATTCAACCAAAATGAGAAATAATTGTGGTGGTCATTTTAATCATGAATTTTTCTGGAAAACCATGACTCCTGCATCCGCAAGCAATAAACCAAACGGTAAAATCTTACAATGCATTGAAAAAGATTTTGGATCTGTAGAAGCTATGCAAACACAATATAATGATGCTGCAAAAAATCGTTTTGGTAGTGGATGGGCATGGCTAATTTTTACAAATGACAAAAAACTACAGATTTGCTCCACTCCAAACCAGGATAATACACTCATGGATAATAGTGAAATAAAAGGCACACCTTTAATAGGTTTAGATGTATGGGAGCATGCCTACTATTTGAAATATCAAAATAAAAGAACAGATTATGTATCAGCCTGGTGGCAGGTTGTAAACTGGGAAGTAGTAAATAATAGATTACAAACCTTACTATAAATTAAATATGATGGAAGCAAAAGTTATATGGCGTGGCGGAGAACATTTTACCGGAGTATCAGCAAAGCATGAAGTATCCATTGATACCCCAATAGAATCAGGTGGTTCAGATACGGGTATGACCCCTAAACAAATGTTATTGGCTTCGGTATGTGGTTGTACAGGTATGGATATAGTTGGCATGCTGGAAAAAATGCGAGTGGAATACAGCTTATTGGAAATAAGTGCCGAGGCTGAGCAAACTACAGAACATCCCAAGGTTTTTATTTATATCAAACTACATTATAAGACTGATGTAAAAGAAGCAGATAAAGACAAACTGTTGAAGGCCATCAATCTTTCCCAAACAAAATATTGTGGGGTAAGTATCATGCTAAAAAAACATTGTCCGGTTACTTACACGGTTGAGTTGGTGTAAGCTGATGTATATACATTAGTTATACACCCTTGCTACTCATTAGAAAATGACTGGCCCTGCGTAATCATTCCCCGCAGGGAAAAAAATTCCTTGTCTTCTAAGCATATCATGCTACTCTACAAAAATGCTACTCTGGAAAAATTGCATGATGCGTTCCTATTATCTTTGCACCTTAGTTTTTTAAATATGAATAGAGTAGTTGTAACCGGATTGGGTGCTCTTACACCAATAGGAAATACATTAAATAGTTTTTGGACGAATGTGTGCAATGGCATGAGTGGTGCGGCACCCATTTCAAAGTTTGATACCGAACTGTTCAAAACAAAATTTGCCTGCGAAATAAAGGGGCTCAATACAGAAGATTTTATTCCAAAAAGTGAGAGCAGAAAATATGACCTTTTTTCGCAGTATGCACTCATTACTACTGCAGAAGCAGTGGAGCATGCCAGCATTGATTTTTCTGTTTTGGATAAAACAAGAATTGGGGTAATATGGGGCAGTGCCAATGGGGGGCTTACTACCTTTCAAGAGCAAGTAAGTGAATGGGCCAGGGGCAATGGTATGCCACATTTCAACCCATTTTTTATTCCAAAAATATTGGCAGATATGCCCAGTGGTATTATCAGCATTAAATATGGTTTGATGGGGCTCAATTTTTCTACCATGAGTGCCTGTGCTACTTCTACCAATAGTATTATAGATGCTTTTAACTATATCCGTTTGGGCAAAGCTGATATGATTATAACGGGTGGTAGTGAAGCACCCATTACAGAGAGTGGTATTGGTGGTTTTAATGCATGCAAAGCACTTTCGCAGCGCAATGATGATCCAGCCACAGCCAGCCGTCCATTTGATGTAAGCAGAGATGGGTTTGTAATGGGCGAGGGTAGTGGTACACTTATATTGGAAAGTTTGCAACATGCACAGGCAAGGGGTGCACATATAATAGCAGAAGTAGCTGGGGGTGGCATGGCTGCAGATGCTTATCACCTTACTGGCACACATCCGGAAGGTGCCGGTGCATATCTGGGTATGAAAGCCGCATTGGAAGATGCAGGTATTGGACCAAATGATATTGACTACTTAAACGCCCATGCCACCAGTACACCACTTGGGGACAAAAGTGAAATGATAGCTACTGAAAAATTGTTTGGCGCAAGACAGGATTTGCACATCAGTGCTACCAAATCTTTAACCGGTCATTTGCTGGGTGCGGCGGGTGCAGTGGAAGCAATAGTGTGTATTAAAACCATTCAGGAAGGGCTGATACATCCAACTATAAACAGTAAGGATATAGAACCGGATATTGATGGCAAATTCAATTTATGTCTGGGTACAGCCGTTCAGAAAAAAGTGCATTATGCCATGACAAATACCTTTGGATTTGGCGGACACATAGCTACTGCAATTTTCAAAAAGTATGAGCCATAAGTTTCGCTTGGCGCATACAGTCAAACATTTAGATAGACACGAGTTAGCAAAAAAAAATAGAAATGAAAAAAGGTCTTATAATAATTGGTGTGGCGGTACTGGCCATAGTTGCATATTTTGTTATTGCAGAAAATAAAGATCAAGATGAGCCTGAAGCCAATAAGCCAGTCGCCAGAACTGGCAAGGCTCACAGCCAATCGTTTAATGCTAATACAGCAGGTATGATGCAGGACTATTATAAGCTGAAAGCGGCTTTAGTAGCTTGGGATACACCGGGTATAAACACCGCCATAGCCACATTAGTAAAAAGTATGGACAATGTGGTTTTAGATAGTGCATCTACCGGCAGTACTGCTTTTAATAAAACAAAAACACATGCCGGCACATTGATGCAAGCTGTGGGTATCGAAAATCAGCGCAAGGCTTTTAGCAGTTTATCGGTATCCCTATTTACGTTTTTGCAGGAGGAGGAGTATAGTGCAGGCAAAGTGTATAAGCAGGAATGTCCCATGGCTTTTTATGATACGGTAGCTGCTTGGTGGCTTTCAGATAATTCCGAAATTATCAATCCCTATTTAGGCATGCAGCATCCCAGGTATAAAAACGCAATGCTTCATTGTGGGGAGGTAAAAGATAGTGTGGCTTTTGCGGCCTTACCATAAATCATTTTATACAACAAGCATTGGTGCGGGAAACTTTTTTGTAGCTTTATTTGTTTAATTGGGCATCATCTATAGTGCTACAATTAAAAACACATTTATATACACATCCTTGAAACGGTTATTATTACTAACGGGTATCTTATTTTTTTCTTTTTATTTTACTGCTGCGCAGAATAAGTTTGCAATCAAAGGTTTCATTAAAGACAGCACCAGCTTAGAAACAATACCCAACGCAGCCTTGTCCATCCAAAATCAAAATAAAGGTACCATTGCTAATGTATATGGTTTTTATAGTATTTCATTACCCGAAGGGGATTATACTATGCTCATATCCTCTATTGGGTTTACACCAAAGTTGATAGCCATACATTTAGTGTCAGATCAAGATGTAGAGATTCTACTGACACCATTGGTGGTTACCCAATCTGATGTAATAGTAACCGGACGAAGAAATGTAAGTAACACCAAATCTGCCCAAATGGGAAAGATGGAAGTAAACATCAATACCGTAAAAGCATTACCCGCCATTTTTGGAGAAACTGACATTTTAAAAACACTTCAATTGCTACCGGGCATACGCAATGCAGGTGAAGGTAATGCAGGCTTCTATGTGCGTGGAGGTGGGCCAGATCAGAACCTCATTCTTTTAGACGAAGCTGTCGTTTATAATACGGGGCATCTTTTTGGCTTCTTTTCTGTATTTAATTCAGATGCCATTAAAAATCTAACTCTGTATAAAGGCGGTATGCCGGCTCAGTATGGTGGCAGACTTTCATCCGTTATAGACATAACCATGAAGGATGGAAATATGAAAAAGATGGAAGGCACAGCAGGCATAGGTTTGATTGCAAGCCGCTTTGCATTAGAAGGTCCCATTGTAAAAGACAAAAGCAGTTTTATAATATCTGCTAGACGCACCTATATAGATGTATTGGCAAAACCATTTATATCTAAAAGCAGCAATTTTTATGGAAGCGGTTATTATTTTTATGACCTAAATGCAAAAGCAAACTTCAAAATTTCTGACAAGGATCGAATTTTTTTAAGTGGCTATCTTGGCAAAGATGATTTTGATTTTGTAAATGACAAACGAAGTTTTAGTACAGAAATACCTTGGGGTAATAGTACCGCTACACTGCGGTGGAACCATGTATTTAATAAAAAAGTTTTTAGCAATCTTTCATTAGTGTACAATGACTACAATTTTGATTTTGAAGGAAAGCAGGATAATTTTAAATTTAATTTGAGCAGCGGTATTAAAGATTTTACAGCAAAATATGATGTTGATTTTTTTGCATCTACACATCACCGGTTTAAAATGGGAGGGCAATATACCTATCATACTTTTCTACCAAACCTTGCCAGTGGTAGCCAAGATACTGTTGTGTTTAAACCTGCAAGTGCTGCCAAAAAATTTGCCCGTGAAGCTGGAGTATATGTGCAAGATGATTGGGATATCAATAAAAGAATAAAAGTAAATTTTGGTTTAAGAGCCAGCTTATTTGAGCAAGTAGGAAAATACACAGATTACATTACTGATGTAGATGGAAACAAAATGGACAGCATTCTGTATGGAAAAGGAGATGTGGTGAAAAATTATGGTGGTTTGGAGCCACGATTCACCATTCGCTATAGCCTCAATGAGCACAGTAGTATAAAAGCATCTGCGGTACGCAATATTCAATACATTCACTTAGTTAGCAATGCAGGTACTACACTACCTACAGATATTTGGGTGCCCAGTACACTGCGTGTAATGCCTCAAACCGGATGGCTATATGCAACCGGTTACTTTAGAAATTTTAATAATAATATGTTTGAAACCAGTGTAGAGTTGTATTATAAAACAATGAATAATCAAATTGAATATGAGCAAGGATACACACCCAGTTTAGAAGACCCAGAGTTGTCTTTTGTATTTGGCAAAGGCTGGAGTTATGGTGCCGAATTATATATCAATAAACAAAAAGGCAGATGGACAGGTTGGTTAGGCTACACCCTTAGCTGGACATGGAGAAAATTTCCAGAGCTGAATGAGGGCAATAAATATCCCGGAAGGTATGACCGCAGACATGATCTTTCTTTTGTAAATATTTATGCATTGAATAATAAGTGGAAGCTGAGTTCCATCTTCGTTTTTGGCACCGGAAATGCCATTAGCCTACCAGAGCGTTTTTATTTTATTAATGGCGTGCTTACACAGGAGTACAGCAGTATTAATCAGTATAGAATGAAGCCTTATCACAGATTAGATTTATCTGCTACTTACACACCTGTTCCAAAAAAGCCACACAGATTACAAGGGCATTGGGTATTTAGTATATACAATGTGTATAGCCGGCTCAATCCATATTTTTACTATTTTGATCAAGAGGGAAACCCTACTACTGGCAATTTAAAAGTAGAAGCAAGACAGGTTTCTTTGTTTCCAATTATACCATCTGTAACTTGGAATGTGAGTTTTTGATTTCTATCTAAAAAAATTTGATTACCAATTTTTACCAGGCTGATTTACGACCTCCAAACGTACGGATTCGCAATATTTCAAGGAAACCTTCTCTTTGTGACTTACTCAATGGTAATTGGTGTTTTTGAATATGAATCATATTACCGTCAATTCTATCTATTTTATCTAAATTTAAAATATAAGAGCGATGTATACGATAGAACAAGCCCACTGGAAGTATTTCTTCTAACTGACTCATTGATATAAGTGTAATAATACGCTCTGAATTTGTGTGAATGCGGACGTATTTTTGTAAAGCTTCGATATACATTATATCTTCAAATAATACTTTTATGATTTTATGATCAGATTTTACAAAAAAATAAGGAAGGAAATTTTTATCTGTATTTAAATGTTCAATTTTTCCATCTAATTGATGAGTTTTCTCATAATATTCAATTGCCTTGGACACAGCTTTAAAAAAACGATCAAATACTATTGGTTTGAGTAAATAATCCAGTACATTAAACTCATAGCTTTCAATAGCATATTCTGAATAAGCTGTAGTAAGTATTGTAATAGGTGGTTTATTCAACATTTTTAATAACTCAATACCCGATAAGTTGGGCATGTTGATGTCAAGGAATAGAATATCGGGTTGGTAATTATCCAATGCAAATTTTGCTTCAACAGCATTGTGGCATGTTTGCAACAATTGCAGTTGAGGCACCTTAGCAATATACATGGAAAGTAATGCTTGTGCTAGCGTTTCGTCATCCACTACAATACAAGAGTATTTTCTCATTATTTTATTAGTTGTATCTTGAGTGAAAGCATATAGGCTTCACCTAGCCGTTTTGTATTGAGTACAAAGTTAGATGGATAATTAATTTCAAGCTGGCGCTGTAAGTTTGGAAGCCCTATGCCACCAATTTCTGGCTTTATTTCAAATGCCGGTACACTATTTTCTGCTTCTATTAAAAGCTCACCTGAGTCAGAAATAGATAAATGAATTTTAACCCATGCATTTTCGTTTACTCCCATATTACTATGTTTCAAAGCATTTTCTCCAATGTTTACAAGTAACATTGGAGCAATTTTTAGTGAGTTGATACTTCCTTCCACATAGAAATCAAGATTGGTTGATTTTGGTTTTTTTAGCAAAAAAAGTTCTATGACTTGGCGCAGTGTCGCTATCTCATTTTTTAGAAGTACCAGTTCTTGGTTGCTTTCATACAGTACATAACGAAGTATGCCCGAAAGTTTAGATATCATAGGCGCAGCATTTACGTGTTTTTCGAGCACAAGGGAATAAATATTATTGAGTGTATTGAAAATAAAGTGTGGGCTAATTTGTGTGCGAAGAAATTTTAGTTCCATTTCAATTTTTTCGCTTTGCAATTTTAATTCCTTTTCCCTTTTAACTCTCCATTGTTTTGAATACCAATATAACGTAGAAATAAGTTGAAAAAGCGTTGTGTTCAAAATCATGGAAAACACATTTCGCCAGCCGCCAATTTCATAAAAAAGTTTTTCCCATCCAGTAAGCCTCATGGTAAAAATATAACCGACAACAACAAATACAAAAGCAAAAAAGTAGCTGCCATATTTTTTTTTCTGAAGCAAAGAAGGTATAAGAATAAATAAATTGACATAAATGATACTTGCATAAGTAAGTAATTCAAGTAGAGTACTTCCAGCAGCACTGGCCCAATTTTTTTCAACAAAGTGATAATCATAAATAAACAAAAACATGAAGGCCCAAAAAGCAGCATGTTGCAAAACTTCCAAATTTTTTATATAGAACCGATAACTCATACAAGCAAATTTAAATTGTAAGATTAAACTCTTTACTATAAATCCACCAAAGCCCATTCCCAATAACAGAGGATTATTAAAAGAAGTCAACAATCCTATTCGGTATTATATTTCATTGACATACTAATAACTAACTTGATAAAATCAGATGATATCCATTAATTATTCTTCTACATACATAATTTAAAAAGTAATACTAAATATGTAGATTTTAGATATACTCAATTGGCAATTCTTTAGAAGTAAAGAATATTCATTTCTAAATTTCCACTATTCATGCCATATAAATGGTGCTTAAAGGAAAACATTTGTATAGCATATATATTGGTACAATTTTGCTCAATTGAAATACTATACTAAACGTTTCATCAATAAATTTAAAAAAATGCGAAATTCAAAATTTTACAGTTTAATATTACTTGCGTTTGTTTTGCTGTTTTCAAATTGCAAAAAACAAATACAAATGTTATCAGTAAGTTCAAAAGTAACAAGCAGTTTGACAGAAAATTCATCTACCGCTAGCACATCATATACTATGCCTCACGAAGGAGTAACACATGAAGGTACCTGGCTCCAATTTCCACATGAATACGAATATGGTTTTAAATATCGCAATGATCTTATTGATACATGGGTTGCCATGACAAAAGAATTGGTTGCTGTAGAAAAAGTGCACATCATTGCCTATAATCTATCACATAAAAATTGGATAATCAGTAAGCTAAATGCTGCCGGAGTTTCTTTGGCAAATGTTGATTTTAAACTCTTTCAAACCAATGATGTTTGGGTAAGGGATAATGGGCCAATATATGTAAGAAATGCAGCAGGTAGCCAGAAGATTGAAGACTGGGGCTTTAACGGATGGGGTGGAAAATTCAGAAGTGGAAAATGTGATTTAATACCAGGTAAAGTGGGTACTTCTACAGGCGTACCGGTTGTAAATCTAAATAGTACAATGATTGTAGAAGGTGGCGCAGTGGAGGTAGATGGCAATGGCACTCTACTTGCCACCCGCAGTTCTATCTTAAATTCAAATAGAAATCCAGGTATGACACAGGCCAAGGCCGAAGCAATTTTTACAATAAATTTGGGGGTTACAGATTTTATTTGGTTAGATGGAGTAAAGGGTAAAGACATTACTGACCAACACATAGACGGCTTTGCAAGATTTGCCAATGCCAATACCATTGTTACTATGAACAGTACAGATTTAAAATACTGGTACCTATCACAAGCTGATATTAATACACTATATGCCGCAAAGAATGCCGTAGGTACGCCATACAATATCATCTACCTCCCACTTACAAAAAATAATGTAAAAACAACAAGTGGAAAAAATTTGGGAGAAAAAGGAAGTTATGTAAACTTTTATGAAGCAAATGGAAAAGTATTAATGCCTGCTTATAATGATCCTAATGATACTGTTGCCAAAAATATTTTGCAAGGCGTTTATCCAAATAAAACTGTGGTACTAATTGATGTACGCAACCTCTACGAGAATGGCGGCATGGTGCATTGTGTTACCCAGCAGCAGCCCTTGTAGTTATTTTTTCTATAATGTTAGTGAAATTGGAATTATCTATGCTTAGGTTTTGTAGTTGACTTTGTCATGAAAAATTAAAGGCAATATAGTTGAATGTATGAGGTTAATTTTTGACTGTAGAAATAGTAAACTATTTTAAAGTCAACAATTAATATTAAAGGCTCCATGTAGGATGCGATTCATTTTTGTAATAAATTTCAACTCAAAAACTAGATTAAATATTGGCAAACTGTGACTGTAAGTTTTTAGAAATTACAAATCATCAAACTCATACAATGGATCTATATGATCATCATGCCCCATTTCACAAATTGGATGAATAATACCATCATCTACACTATACACCCAACCATGTAGGTATGGTCGTTGTTCCTCTTTCCAAGATTTTTGAATAATGCTTGTTTTTGCTAAGTTCATAACTTGCTCTTGCACATTTAGTTCAATTAGTCGATTAAGTTGTTCACTTTCCTTCGTTTGATAATCTATCTCTTCTCTATGAATGCGATACACATCTTTGATATTGCGCACCCATTTATTAATGATTCCTAGGTTATGTCTTCCCATGGCTGCTTTTACTCCACCACAGTTATAGTGTCCACAAACTATTATATGTTTTACATGTAAATGATTGACTGCATACTCTAGCACGGCAAGAAGATTGAGGTCTGTATGCACCACCATATTGGCAATATTTCGATGCACAAAAATTTCACCGGGCTGAGTACCGGTAATGCGGTCTGCGGGTACCCTGCTATCGCTACAACCAATCCATAGAAATTCTGGTTTTTGTACATTGGCCAGCCGATGAAAAAAATCAGGATCTTGTTTTATGGTTTCTGCTGCCCAATTTTTGTTATTTTGTAATAATACTTCATAACTATTCAAACTTATTTGCCCAGATTTAGATATAGTATTTTTCTTTGTTACAGTCTTTTTAGGGTATAATGAACCTTTTGCAACTATTTTCTTTTTCATTTTAAAATTTATTTATGCCTTTTCGGCGTGAACATGCAGGTCGTTTTCTATCTTATAGATCTGCTTAAAGTTTTTCAGTTCCAATTCAATTTTCTTTAGTGGAGCTTTAATAGCTTTAAATTCTTTAATCAATTCCAACACATCAAAATCTATATATATTGTTTTAGATGCATCAATGATTAGCCTGGAGTTTTCAGGTATATGATCCAATGTTTCTCTTATAGATGCTTTATTCAAAAAACTAACTTCCTCAGACAATTCAATTGTGATGATATCACCTTGATTATATTTTTCTTTATGAAAGTAATAGGAATTTTTTAGATTACCATGAAGTATTGCTCCGGCTGCAGCTATTAATCCGGCTAATACTCCTAAGATTAGCCCTTTTCCCTTCAACACATGGGGAAAACCAATAAGATCTATGGAAATGATACATACTACTGTAACTATAAAAGGTATGAACTGGTATTTGCCATTGAGAAACATTTTTTTAAAAATAGCTGGCTTTGCCAACTTATATCCAGTTAGTATCAATATAGCTGCCAAAGCACTCAAAGGAATCTTGTTTAAGAAGGTAGGTATAAACATAGCACATAGCAATAGTAATAACCCGTGTACTATAGCCGATAATTTCGATCGGGCACCAGCATTTACATTGGCACTACTGCGTACAATTACACTTGTTATAGGCAAACCTCCAATAAGACCAGAAACTGTATTTCCCAAACCTTGTGCTATTAATTCTTTATTCGCATTAGTAACCCTTCTTTCCGGATCTATACCATCTACTGCCTCTATGCTGAGTAGGGTTTCTAATGATGCTATAATGGCAATAAATATTCCATACATAATGACTTCACCATTTAAAAATCCATTAAAATCCGGAAGGGTAAAAAATCCAATAAATGTAGCGGCATCAGTAGCTACAGGTATTTGTACCAAACGATCTCCATCTACATACAGTTTGCTGCCTGTGGCATGCCACAATTCGTTGATGACTAATGATATAATTACAGCAATTAATGCTCCCGGTATAAAAGGAAGTCTATTTTTTATAAATGGCTTTTCCCATATCAACATAATTACAATAGATATCAGACAGATAATAGCAGTGCCTAATTCTATATGATGCAATGGCTGAAAGAATTTATACAAACCTTCATTTCCAAATGGAAACAATTCTGTAAGATTCCCTTGTTGATCTATATCATACCCAAATGCCTTAGGTATTTGCTTTGCAATAATTAAAAGGCCAATACTCGTAAGCATGCCTTTGATGACACTACTCGGTATGTAATTGGCAATACCACCCAATTTGGCAAAACCCATCATCATTTGAAGCACCCCTGCCATTGAAACAGCACATAAGAAAAGTGGAAAGTTTCCGATGGCTGTTATAGCTCCCAATACTAAGGATGCCAACCCGGCTGCTGGGCCACTTACGCTCAATGCAGAATTACTGAATAAAGCAATTACCACACCTCCAATTATGCCTGATATAAGACCACTAAAAAATGGGGCCCCGCTGGCGGATGCAATGCCTAAGCATAAAGGGAGTGCTACTAAAAAAACAACCAAACCCGCAGGAAAATCAAAGCGGGCATTAGCAAAAATATTTTTGTTCATGCTTTTTTTATTATTAGAAAATAAATAAGAAAGGTATAAAAAAATAAAACTGAAGAGGAATTCATGAATAAACCTGAGGAGGTCTAAGTTCAAGACTTAGATATGGCTCAGAAAGCCGATTATGTATGTGAGTGGCAAAAGATTGATTGTTTATAAAAAAAATATCAAAATCGAGTGATACTTGTCTTGTAAATTCTTTACTACAACTACCTTTTTCATCGCTATCTTTTTCCTGCTGATCTTCATTATTGTCTACAAAACTTATACTATTTTTTTTAAAATAGAATATACTGGAAACTGCTTCCGTACAAAAGCTGATCATGAAGAAAAGAAAAATAATATGTATGAACCAATTTTTCAATGGGGCAAACTTATATAGCAGAATGTAAATGGATGAAAATAGTTGATAGATGTAGATTTATAACCAATCGAAGAAAATAAGTTGATTGATAAATGTATAATATAAAAGAATAGTTGACTGCGAAAAATAGTTGTTTGAAAGATCGTATTCAAGCATCCAAAAAATCTTCTTCATCATTTTGATGAGGGGCAGAATATTTTGAAAAAACTTTTTCAATAGCTCCTCCAAACATAGGAAACTTACTCTTTGCATAGTCTTTTACAATTCTTATAGCATCTAAAGCCTGTTTCTTATTAAGGCCTGCTTCTTTTTTTAATTGATTTATAAGTTCGTCCATTCTTGAAGTTATGATGCAACTTTGAGTAGGCTCAGTTTGCTGTTTTTTAATTTTTGTTCTGCGTATTCTACTGTTACAATTAAATCTTTTTTGTTGCCGCCAGGCATTTCAAACATAGCATCAGTAAGAATACTTTCAATTATACTCCTAAGACCACGGGCACCAAGTTTATATTCTAAAGCTTTTTGTACCATATAGTCTAATACACTATCTTCTATTTTAAGTTTTATATTTTCCATTTCAAATAGTCTGGTAAATTGCTTAACCAAGCTATTCTTTGGTTCTGTAAGAATAGAACGTAGTACTTCTGCATCTAATGGATTGAGGTGTGCTATGACGGGAAGCCTACCTAATAATTCAGGTATCAAGCCAAAACTGCGTAAATCCTGTGCGTTTACAAATTGCAAAATATTTGACTTTTGATACTCCTGCTCCTGTTTATTTACATTAAAACCAATTGCATTTGTATTTATACGACGAGCTATCATTTTATCAATGCCATCAAATGCCCCTCCACATATAAATAAAATATTTGCCGTATTTACTTTTATCATCTTTTGCTCAGGATGTTTTCTTCCACCCTGCGGCGGCACTAGAACTTCAGTGCCTTCAAGCATCTTGAGCAATCCTTGTTGTACGCCTTCGCCACTCACATCACGGGTAATACTTGGGTTATCACTCTTACGAGCAATCTTATCAATTTCATCAATAAAAACAATACCTTTTTCCGCAGCTGCCACATCGTAGTTGCAAGATTGCAACAGCCTTGTAAGCATACTTTCTACATCTTCACCTACATATCCTGCTTCTGTAAAAACAGTGGCATCTACAATAGCAAATGGCACATGTAACATACGTGCAATAGTTTTTGCAAGCAATGTTTTTCCGGTACCAGTTTCTCCAACCATGATGATATTGCTTTTCTCTATTTCAACATCATCAGTTTGAATTTTACGGGTTATGCGTTTATAGTGGTTATAGACTGCTACTGATAATATTTTTTTGGCATCATCCTGTGCAATAATGTATTGGTCTAAATAATTTTTTATTTCTACCGGTTTACGAATATTAAATTTGAATTGAGTGCTTTGTTTTTCATCTTTTTGGTGTAGCTCTTCACCTATAATTTCCTGTGCATGCTCTACACAGTTTTCGCAGATATGGCCATCTTGACCAGCTATTAATATACGCACCTCATCTCTTGCCCTACCACAAAATGAACACCTTATATTAGTTTGTTTTGCCATTGTTTAAAAATTAACGCTGAAGGCATCAGCGTACAAAAGTAAAAGGAAACACTCAAATGCTTATAGCGTATTTTTATACAGTGATGCTTATAAGCTCCAAAAAGCTGCATCTGCTTGCTTTAAACCCAGATTTTGAATCTCAAAATTTGTCAATGCCTGCTTTTTATTTATAGAAAAGAAAAAACAGATTGTGACGAAACCCACTTTTTTATAAAAATAAAAAGAGGCTGTCTTTGGAGATAGCCTCTTTTTATTTATCATATTAATTATAATGTAGTGCAAATAGCATCTACAATGCCATAGGCAACTGCTTCATTGGCATCCATCCAATAATCTCTGTCAAAATCTTTGAGTATTTGCTCCATCGTTTTTCCACAGTTTTCTGCTAATATTCTGGCACCCAATTCTTTTGTTTTTTTAATCTGAGCGGCTTGTATTTCTATGTCAGAAGATTTGGCTTGATAATATCCACTAAGGCTTGGCTGATGAATCATTACCTCTCCATGCGGAAAAATAAAGCGTCTTCCTTTTGCACCGGCACTTAGCAGTATGGAACCCATACTTGCTGCCAACCCCATACATATAGTACTTACAGGGCTTTTGAGCATTTTGATAGTGTCATAGATGACCATACCACTGGTTACTACCCCACCTGGGCTATTGATATAAAATTTGATTTCTTCTCCTGGCTTATCTGCTTCTAACAGCATAAGTTTACTTACTACTTCCCGGGCAGATTTATCTTCTACAACTCCCCATAAATAAACGGTACGTTTTTCTAAGAAAAGTTGCTCCATTTTTTTGACAAGCAGTGGTCCTTGTTGCTCTTGCTTGTTGTCGTCTTTTTCATCCTCTTCCTCATCACCGGCAATAGGTATATTTTTATAATAACTTGAATACATCATTTTATTTTTTCTCTTTTCGTGGATTAATATGTAATACTTCATCAATCAAACCGTATGCTTTGCTTTCATCTGCAGTCATCCAGAAATCACGCTCACAGTCTGCAGCTACTTTTTGTACATCGCTATCAGTATGATAAGATATAATTTCATAAAGCTCCTGCTTTACTTTTTTAATTTCCCTTGCTGTAATTTCTATATCGCTTGCTTGGCCACCAATAGCACCACTTGGCTGGTGGAGCATAATTCGGCTATGCTTCAAGGCGCTTCTTTTTCCCTTTACACCTGCACACATTAAAATGGCACCCATACTTGCGGCCATGCCTGTGCAAATGGTAGATATATCCGGACTTACAAATTGCATAGTGTCATAAATGCCTAATCCGGCATAAACACTGCCACCTGGGCTGTTGATATACATTTGAATATCTCTGCTGCGGTCTGTACTATCTAAAAAAAGCAACTGTGCTGTTACTATGTTTGCTACATAGTCATCAATGGGCTCACCTAAGAAAATAATACGATCCATCATCAGCCTGCTAAACACATCCATACTGGCCACATTCAGTGGTCTTTCCTCTATGATATAGGGTGTAAGGTTTGTGATATTATGCTTGGTGTAATCATGCAGTGTAAGTGAATTGATTCGTTTATGTTTTACTGCATATTTTTCAAATTCAGTTTGATTCATTTCAAAATTTTTGCGGCGAAAGATATGTGCTTGACAAATACCATGCTTGTAAAAAAGTAGGACAAAAGGGCAGGGAGTGCCGATCGATATAGTTTCCCAAAGTTGCTATTTCCGTCTATTCATCAATACAATATAAAAGCCGCTTCTTTTTGGAAGCGGCTTTTATAATTCAATATTATATTACTATTCGCTGGCTTTAAATTCTACACGGCGATTTTGTGCACGGCCTTGTGTTGTGGCATTATCCGCAATTGGATTTTCAATACCATAACCTGTAGCTGTAAGTTTGTCACCACTGATGCCTTTTCCTACTAAGTAAGTTTTAACCGCATCAGCTCTTTTCTGAGAAAGTACTTTATTCATTTCTACTTTTCCTGTATTGTCCGTGTAACCATCTATGGATATCTTTAATTCAGGATGCTCATTCAATATAGTAACTAATTTATCCAATTCTGCTTTTGCAGCTGTTGTAAGCGTGGCAGAACCTGTAGCAAATTGTACATTCTTATAGTTGAAATTATATTGCTCTAAAGTAGGGCATCCACCATTTTCAGCTTTACCGGCTACACGTGGGCAACGATCGTTTTCATCATTTACACCATCTCCATCAGTGTCAGGTATAGGGCAACCAGCATAGCGTGCCACACCAGCTTGATTTGGACACTTATCTTCTTCATCATTGATACCATCTTTATCTGAATCTGGTATTGGGCAACCGTTGTATTTTGCAATACCTCTGTTATCCGGACATTTGTCATCTTTATCTGCTATTCCATCACCATCTTTATCTGGGCAACCATTTAAAGAAGCTGGGCCAGCTGCTGTAGGACATGCATCTTTATCATCTGTAATTCCATCGCCATCACCATCTTTTGGAGCTTCTACAACAGGTACTGTAACAACAGGCAAAGTGGGTTCAACTACTTTGGCATGAGTAAGTGGTTGTAAGAAACTAATGCCATACTGTAAATGATTGGTGGCATTGTCTGTAATACCAAGTCTGTACTGAGCAGATGGTATAATGTATGCCTGATCATTTAAATTGAATTTAATACCAACACCAAGCGGCACTAAGGCACCAAAATCTTTACGGCTATAAAAAGCACCAATACCAGCTGTAAGGAATGGATTGATTCCTTTAGAGGCATCTAATAAATGAAGATTTGCAGCTACATCTAACTGGCTGAATAAAGAGTTATTATTTGTGCTGCGTAGTTCCATGTCTTCAAATGGATAGTCAACAAAAGCACCAGTATATCTTGCGCTTAAATCAATTTTGTTTGTAAGTGGAAGATTAAGCTCAGAGATGGTTACAAAAGCTGTGATGCACAAAATCCCAATAGTTGTATCAAGAACTGCACCAACTTATTTGGGTGTTCAAACAGCACATAAACACGGTCTTACACTTATTGGATTTGCAAGAGGTAAAAAGATGAATCTTTATACTCATAGTGGAAGAATTGATGTCTAGTATTGATGATAAATTAGATTTTAATTTGAGTGA
>ERZ650309.67-NODE-67-length-49048-cov-7.524953_pt1 | contig 49048 bp, 47 predicted proteins | sample MGYA00376245_ERZ650309 | MGnify/ENA primary metagenome ERZ650309 (study PRJEB26733, sample SAMN07839294) | wastewater metagenome | biome: urban; feature: wastewater treatment plant; material: waste water | place: USA: North Carolina | collected 2016-04-26 ... | reverse complement strand
ATAGTGATTTTTTATTGTAATTGCCAGTTAAATATAATTTGATGGCGCGATCTCTCAAGTCCTGTGAATATGCACGCATTTGTCTCAGCCTAATATAAATACAGTATTATAAACTAGGCAATGTATTTATGAGTTAACTATATTTATTATTTAGAGAATGTGATAAACGCTGAACTAGCTTTTTGATTTAAATTTGGCACAGAGTTTGTTACACATGTATTTGACTCAATACCTTCATTGCCATGCTTACATTGAGTATATGTTGAATCTTTCATATTTACAATATAAACGTAATTGCCAAGTATAGAAATTCCATGAGGCTCGTTCAAACTGCCTTTACCTGATGGTGTAATTGTTTTACAGCTATTAGCATCAATCATGTCATGTTTAACAGAACATTGCGTGTAAGAGTTATTACCGTAGTTAGTTATGTACGCATTGTGGTCATCAAGAGTAATTCCAACTGGTGAATTTAGTGCACCACTTCCTTGTGGCTTAATGATTTTACAAGTTGTTGTATCAATAACATTTTTCTTTACTGTACACTGAGTATATGAATTATCATCACTGTTTGTGATATAAGCATATGCGGTTTCAGAAGCTATAGCATAGCCCAATGTAGAAGAAAGAATTAATGTTAGGCATATTTTTTTCATGTTTTTCCTTAGGGGAAGCATAGTTATATAATCAAAAAGAGTTATTTTAATTAAACTTTGTTATTATAACATTATTGAACATTAGTTGTATGAAATTGTGTGTATAACTAGTGATGATTGATGTGTAGAGATGGTTGTTGATAAAGTAATCGCTTGCGGTTGGGTTATATTGTATAAATTTGTTTAAGTTGAGTTTATGTTATAGTAAATAATTAATAATCTGCCAACGTTAGTATCGATGGCAGATTTTTTGATGAATGGATTATTTATTTTGGAAATGTATTTACGCCCCAGTAATTACCGGTCATGATTAATAAAGAAAGCAAGTTTACCGAATCTTCATAATAGCCTTCATGAAGAGTTTTTACTCCATTATAAATGTCATTTAGCCATTTTTGTTGTGCTTCCCCACCCGTCATTGCTGCAACACCAAAAGGTGCGGCAAAGAATGCAGTAAAATAGTTGCTGCCACTTAATTTAGTACCAGTTAGTGTATATCCAGCATAAATTTTTTGTGCATTTCCTCCGCTAGAGCTTTGAATCCACGTTGACATTTTTCTAGTTTCAGATAATGATTTTGCATCGTTGTTGAGTAATGCATCAACCCCCAATCTCCAAGGATCACGACCTGCATTGTAAGAGTAATCATCGTCTGTGCTTCCTTCCAAAAAATTGGCCTTAGCAGGGGTTACTGTTGATAGTGATGTGCCTGTTATAAAATCTGGCAATAATCCTGTTGTATATTTGGCTTGTATTGTATCAATAACGCTATGCGAGTTTTGTACTACAGTGTTCCAATACGCGGTATTACCTGTAATAAAACCATAGGCTTTAAAGTTATCGAGCATAAAGTCAGATGATCTTGGCGTCCATTGATTATATTTTTTTCCATTTTGCTCAGTCCAATCGCCAAGCATCGGTAGGTAGCTGGTTTTACCAATTGTCGATGCACTAATACCAGCAATCATATTTTTTGCTTCTTGAGCATAATTAATTGTTCCAGTGCTTCCCCATTGTTGGTCGGCAAGTACTAGAGCTAATGCAATGTCTGCATCGCCGTCAAAGGCACTATCATCACCATCTGAATGATCTGGTTGATGCCAATCCATTAAGCGTGAATCGTTTACACTAGGGTTAGCGCGTGCATACCTAAATAGACCATCAAAAGTTGTTTGCGCAGTTAGATCTTTACCTGCCATCATAACGGTAATTAACATTCCATAACCTTGTCCTTCTGAGACAGTTTGCGCTGATTCAGAGGTTGATTTACCGAATTTGACTCTATAGAGTTGATTACCATTTACCACTCCAGCCGCCGCTACATAGGTAGATTTCCAATAAGTGTAAAATGTTTCTATAGTTAACACTAAGGCAAATTACCTATTAAATAGCATAAAAATAAATTTATATCAATATATTATTGTATTAAAAATATGCGGTTTAAAGTTGCGTTAACTATACATCAGAATCTTTTCTTGCTGCGGGATAAATAGCTGTAGTTCCATCAGACAGCTTATAAGTTATTTTTGCAGATTGTGGAAATGGGTGTGCGACAGCTGTTGCTGTTAATGAATTACCACTTGAATTTAATTGATTCGTTGATGAAGTTGAGCTGCCTGATCCAGAATTACAGGCTGTAGCAAGCGATCCTGCTGCGACCAATAAGCATAAATTTGTATATTTTTTCATTTTGTTCTCTCCAAAACATTAAAGCAATTTAGTGATTTACACTTATCATGGGTTTTCATTTTCAGCTTCAGAAATCTGCTGATGACGGGAGTATACTATAGTCACCAAAGTATTGTGACAAGGAACGTTATTTATTTTATAACTGTTGTTTGATTGCGGTGTTTTATTGGCTTAGTTGTTTTAATGTAAAAAGCATTAATTAAATTTACATGCAATTTATAAACTATAACAATATATTATGCTGTTAGTAATTGTGTTGAGGTATAAAATATTGCTCAGTGATTATTTGCAACAATATAGTTGATTAATGCGGGTAATTTTGTGACATTGTTGATCACATAAATTTTTAGACGCAATGATTCTTAATCTTTCAGCTAAGTTAAAGTAGAATTAGAATTTATTTCAGTTATCGGAAATCCGATAAGTAGTTATCATGAAATTGCTATTTACTATTGCTAAATAGGTACTTATAATAGCGTCAGTTAAAACAGGCAGTGCAAATAATTAAATTAGCTAAGTGAATTGAGTTTATTTTGTCAAAGTTGCACTATTATAAATTAAATTTATGAAAGATTAATATGAAATTAAAAGTAATAATTCTGGCATTACTTGGTGCAGCAGCAATTTCTGCATGTAATAGTAACGCTGGCGATAGTAGTCAAGTATCTTCAACAGCAACTAATTCAGTTAGCAGCTTGGCATCTACTGCCGCAGTGGATTCAACGATTGATGTTACTGATTTAAATCCACAAGACTGGCAAAAAGATTGGGCTGATCAGATTAGTAAATTAAGTGCTGATGAGCAGTTAAAACTTAAAGAAATTGGTTACTATGTTCGTGCATCAAATGTTAAGCTGGATAAAATTTATCCTGGTTCAAGCTTTAATCCAGAGAACGTTAAGCGTATTGAGCGTTTAATGCCACGCGCTAACTTTGAAAAGACTTTCCCACTTACTGCAAACCATAAAACAATTAATGGTTTTGACCCAGCAGACGTGTATTCTTATTCAAACTTCCTTAAAGCTGCTGCGGTTCTTCCTGGTTATTGCGGTGATTTTAGTGACTATCCTGGTACAAAAACAGCAGAAATGGCAAATCCAGATGAAGTATGTAAACGAATGATGGCGTCAACTTTTGCTCATGCTGTGCAAGAAACTGGTTCGGTTGATTCAAATGGCTTGGTAAATATTGAAGATAAAATTGTTACAACTTTTTCTAGTGTTGCTGAAGGTAACGTAACTCCAGAGAATAGAGTTGCGCTAAAAATGAAACCATATGCTGAAGATAGTGGTCCTTTCTCTGCATCTGGTCAGTTTGCTTCAATGGTTGCTAATAAATATTATTATGGACGTGGTGCCAAACAATTAAGTTATGCAAGTAATTATGCTAATTTATCATTAATGATTTATGGTAATTTACTATTGGTAGAAGATCCTGATTTAGTAGCAGGAGATAATATTCTTCCTTATTTAAGTGCAATGGTATATGCAGTTCAACCTAAAAATGGTCGCCCATCAATTGCTGAAGTTATGGATGGTAACTTTAAGAAGTCTGCTCAGGGTCTCGCTGCAAGTTATGCTAAATTAGGCTTTCCATTTACTGTAGCTTTAGTAAATGGTGGTGTAGAGTGTATTGGTGATGCATCAGTTCTGGCTAATACGCAAACTCGACTTAGATCATTTAGATATTTTTCACAAGCAGGTAAGTTATTTCCTAGTGGATTTACTTTAACTGATGGTGAAACTAATGCAACTAGCTGTGATGATATTAAATATAACGATCCTTCAATTTGGGCGGCTTCACAGCGTTATTATTACTTTAGCCCAGCTGATGGTTGCACGTTAGTAAAATGGGATTCTAATAATCCTATCTATGGTGGCAGTGGTTATCGTCAGGCGGTGTGTAATGCTCCGGCTCCATCACCTGGAGTTAGTCCTACGCCAGCACCAACACCTACGCCAGCCTCAGAAGTTGTTGATTACAATGGTTTTAAACTGACTGTTATTAATGACAGTAGCTCAATGGGAATTGATAAGTTATATATCAGTGACTTTCGCGCCAAAGATCAAGGCTTTAATTTAGCTTATGTATTGCCAGATGCAACGGTTACTTTTCCAGATGTAACTCCTTGGAATGCAGCAGCATTGAAGAAGCTTAATAAAAGAACCCTATGGATTACATTTTCACCAACGTGGGAACAAGATTCAGAAACTGTACATACATATAATTGTTCACCATTTGCGTTTACTCAAGATACTACAGTAGTGATTCGCCCATCTTCAAAAGCTGGTGAGAATGCATGTGAAACCTATCCAACTGATGAATAGTATAAAGTTTAATTTTTAAAACGTCTCCTTAGAAACCGTTTGTCGTAATTAATATTTGGCAGGCGGTTTTTTATTTTCTTATTATTAACTTTATAGATTCATGATTACTTTTTCCGTTATAATTCAAAATAATAATTAAATTTTAGGTGGGTGATATGTGGTCATACGATGATTTATTTTTATTTATCAAGGTTGCAGAAATTGGCAATTTTTCTCATTCCGCTAAATCTTTGGGAATTGGGCAGTCAACGATTAGTAATCGAATTCAAAAATTAGAGTCAGATCTAAATACTACTTTATTGCGCAGGAATACTAAATCAATTGAACTAACCGATATTGGTCGTAAGCTGTATGATAAATTGAATGGTAATGAGGCTTTGATAAAAAACATTGTCAATGAAACATTAAGCTTAAAGCAGACTGCAAGTGGAACATTACGCGTAGTTTTACCGCCAGTTTTTTCACAATCGCACATTATGCCCAAGCTGATGAAGTTTATGACGTTATATCCAGAGATTAAATTGCATCTATTTTTTGAAAATAAAATTAATGAATTAATCAAGCATGGCATTGATTATGCGATTATGTCGCAAATTCCAGAACAACAGAATCTGAAAGTGAAATTTTTGTGTGAATCGCAATTTATTATGTTTTGTACGCCAGAATATGTTTCCAAGCATGGTGTACCAACGAGTCTGGATGAGTTGGGACAACATAATATTGTTTCTCCAATCAATGAATTTAGTGTTTTACAACAACTTCCTGTGACCAACCTTAAAACTGGTGAAACTACAATAATTAAATTATCTGATGGATTGGCCTGTAATAATAGTAATATTGTTAAAGATGTCGTTTATTCAAATGAAATAATTAGCGGTGGTTTTTTCTTCATGGTTAGTGAAGAGATAAAATCTGGTAATTTAGTTCATGTTTTGCCTGACTATAGTTTTGCATCTATTAAATATTATCAAGTTCGCCATCCGAATGAAGAAAGTGTCAAAGTGCAGGTTTTTGCTAAATTTATTGAGGAATGTATTTTGGCGCAGAACCTTTTAGATAGTTAATCTATAGTTGATTCAACGCATATGCAACATTGATTGTAGCGTGGTTAATTGTATTGTGTGGTAAAATAGATCAGTAAATTTTAAGCGGATCTATTTATGAAAGTATTCCACACTTCAGACTGGCATTTGGGGCGCACATTATATGGTAAAAAACGTTATGCCGAATTTGAAGCATTTTTGAATTGGCTAATTGACCAAGTTCAACTTAAATCACCAGACATTTTAATAGTTGCTGGTGATATTTTTGATACCACAACACCAAGTAATAAGGCGCAGGAGCTTTATTATCAATTCTTATGCAAAGTAGCTGCGAATACCGCTTGTCAGCATATTGTCGTTATTGGTGGTAATCACGACTCACCAACTTTATTGAATGCACCAAAAGAATTACTCAAACAACTAAAAATCTATGTCATAGGTAATATTTCTGACAATCTTCATGATGAAGTCTTAGAACTGCGTGATACGAATGATCATCCAATTGCGATAGTTTGTGCTATTCCATATTTGCGGGATAAAGAGTTACGCTATTTGGCGGAGAATGAGTCTGCTGCTGATAAGGATATTAAATTGATGCAATCCATTAAGCAGCATTATGCCGAGGTTTGTCAATTAGCGTATTTTCGTCGTAACGAGCTTGGTGTGGATATTCCAATTATTGCAACGGGGCATTTATTCGTGACTGGTGGTAAAACGCTCAAAGATGATGGTGTGCGTGAGCTATATGTCGGCTCGTTAGCGCAGTTTGGCAGTAATGATTTTCCCGCTGAGATTGATTACTTGGCCTTGGGGCATTTGCATATTGCTCAATCAATTGCGAATAAACCTCATTTTCGTTATTGTGGCTCACCAATTGCAATGGGTTTTGGGGAAGCTAAGCAATCCAAAGTAATTTTGGAGGTTGATTTTGTTGATAGGTCACCACAAATTCAAGAAATTGCGGTACCTGTTTTTCAGCGTTTGGAACGAGTGGCTGGCAATATGGATGAAATAATATCTCAGCTGAATGATTTGATTAACATGCAGCAATCTTTTTGGGTTGAGATTGATTATACTGGTCTGGATATAGTCAGTAATCTACAATCTGAATTACAAAATATAGTTTTGAATAGTCAAATTGAATTAAGGAAAGTCCATAATAGTCAGTTATTAGCTCAGGTACTCTCTTCTGCCGAATATGAAGCTGGGGTTGAACTTGGGGATCTGAATCCTGAACAAGTATTTACCAAATGCTTAATCCTTAATGCGATACCAGAAGAGCAACAGAAGGAATTACTCGAGTCATTTTGCGAAGTTCTGGCAACATTAGAGAATAATGATGTGAGGGCTGAATAATGAAAATTTTAAAATTACATTTCAAAAACCTGAATTCGCTGGTCGGGGAGTGGACAATTGATTTTACGGCTCCAGAATATAGCGAGCAGGGCATATTTGCGATAACTGGTCCAACGGGCGCAGGCAAGTCAACGATACTTGATGCGATCTGTCTATCATTATATGGACGTACACCAAGACTTGATAAGATAAATACGGCTCAAAATGAAATTATGTCACGCCAAAGTGGCGAGTGCTCTGCTAGTCTTGAATTTAAAACCGCAACTGGTCATTATCGTACATTGTGGTCGCAGTCTCGTGCACGTAAAAAACCTGCGGGGAATTTGCAGGGTGCGCAACACATTATCGAAGATTGCATTAGTAATAAAACTCTTGAAGATAAACTCAGTAAAACCCCACAAGCAGTAACTGACGCAACTGGTATGGATTTTGAACATTTTACTCGGGCAATGCTACTGGCTCAAGGCGGTTTTGCCAAATTTTTGCAATCTTCTGCCGATGAACGCTCACCAATCCTAGAAAAAATCACCGGAACTGAAATTTATAGTCAAATCTCAAAGCTGGTGCATGAACGTAAAACTAGTGAAGAAAATATTCTAAATAATATCAATGCCAGATTAGCAGGCATCTACTTGCTAAATAACCAAGGTATAGAAGAATTACAAGCTGAATTGGATCAATTAACTCAGCAAATCACGACGTTAATAAGTGGTAAAAGCACGTTGGAACAACAGCAAAATTGGTTAATTAATTTGCAAAAGTTACATGATGAATTAGCCATAATTCAGCAAGCGCAGCAGCAATTATACATACAACAAGAACAATTTGCTGCCGATGAATTACGCCTCAAGGATGCGAAACTGTTTGAAGAAATAAATAGCGACATCTATATCCAGTTATCGGAGCTACGTAAACAGGTAACGACTATAAAAGCTAATCTTACGGCTAATCAAGAACAGTTACCCAAGCTGCAAGAAGCGGTAACTACGCAACAAACTCAAGTAAGCCAAGTACATAATGAATTACTGAACTATAAAACCAACTATGCGCTGAATCTTAAAACTTTGCAACAAGTTCGGCTACTTGATGCGGATACCCTAACTAAACAAGATGGATTAACTAAAGTTGTAACTAAATTAAATGCTAGTCGTGGCGAATTTGGTAACTTACTTACCCAACAACAAGATTTTACCAAACAACAACTTGACAAGCACCAGCAGCAAATTCAAATTGATAATTACCTAATGAAACATCAGGTTGATGCTGAGCTACTTTTTGCATATAGTGGCATCTGTGCCGAATTGGATAATTTACTGGCTTTGGATAAGAAGCTAAAGAGTCACCAAATTGAACAAATTTCTATGCAGGATGAGCACGATAAATTAATAAAACTAATCGCGGAACAAGATGCGGAGCAAACCAAATACAGCGTCGAACAAGGTGAGCTAAATAGTAAAATTAAGCAATTACACCAAACTATTCAGCAATTAGCCAATGGTAAAAGTGTGGCGGTGCTCAAAGATGAGATTTTACAGCTCAATAGCAAATATACAGATTACCGAGAATTGGCGCAACAACTACAAGAAAAAGCTAATCTAGTACTAAAATTACAGCAAGTCCATACTGAATTAATTGATGAACAACAGTCTATCACTGAGATTAAACCGTTGCTTGGGCGTGATAGTGAAGTTTTAGATTATACTAATCAGTTGCTAGATAATTTAACGGCACAGAAACTTTTGCAGAGTAAAATTATTAGTTTGAGTGATGAACGTGCTAATTTACAAGCAAATCAACCGTGTCCACTTTGTGGTGGACTGGAGCATCCATACGCTCAAGGTAAATTAGCGGTTAATAATGAGCTTGATGTTCAAATAGCTCAGGCTAAAACTAAGATTGCTCAATTACAAGCTGCTTTAAATATCCTTAATACGAAGCTTGCTACCAATAACGCTAATATAGCTAATCTAAGTGAGCAGAAAAAAGAACTAATTAGCCGCCAAGAACACTTACAACAAAGTATTGATAATCTTATTGGTAAATATTCCCTAAATATCAGCCAAATAAGTACTGTGTTTATACACGGGCAATTAAACGCAATAACTGAACAGATAAATCAGTTAAATGAACAAATTAGAGCGTTACAAGATTGTGAGCAACAATACGCAGACTATCAAGCTAAACTGCAAGAGTTAGAAAAATCATTGCATGAGATTAAGCTCGATGCAACTCGTCTGATTGAACAAAAATTTGCCAGCGAAAAACATTTGGCTGAACTGGCTCATGAGATTAGCCAATCAAGTAGTGAATATGACAAGTTGTCAAATCAACTTACTACTACATTAAATAGCTACCAAATATTCGCAATTACATGTGATGAAATCCCAAATATTAAAGATAATCTTAGTCAACGCCGTGATACATGGCAAACTACAGAGCAGCCAGCCAATGCCATTAAACAAGAACTACAGAAATTAGCTCATCAACTAGAGCAAAACAGCAGCTTACAAATAGCACTAAATAGACAAATTATTGAGCAACAGCATGAAGTTACCACGCTGCAACAAAGTGTTGATACTCTAATTGCAAAGCGCAAGGCTTTATTTGGAGAAAGAAATACGGACATAGCCGAAACGCAGTGGCAGCAAGAACTACAGACGCTTGAAGAAAAAGCTCAAGCGGTCGAGGCTAAATTAAATCAACTTGAGCAACAGCAAACCGCACTAATTGCATTAATTGAAAAAGACAGCGTACAGCTCCAACCACTGCAAACGACTCAAGAGCAACTAGAGGAGCAATTTATAGCTCGCCTAAATCTAGTCAATATCGCCAGTGAAGCTGAGTTTCTTGCCAAGCGTCTATCTCGTGATGAAATAGCGGCAATCCAACATATCGCAGATAATCTGAAACAGCAAGCAATTGAACTCACTAGTTGCCTAAAACAGACTAGCGAAGCTTTGGCAAATGAGCAAGCTAAACAATTAACCAATAAAACGTGTGACGAGCTAAAAACTGAGATTGACAATATCCAAACTAATTATGAACAATATAATCAACGTATCGGTGAAATTCGTGGACAACTTAGTGCTAACCACCAAGCCCAAGAACAGCAAAAGGATACCTTAGCACAGCGTGACAAACAGCAGCAAATAATTGATCGTTATCGCCGACTCCATGTGCTAATTGGCTCCAGCGATGGCAAGAAATTTCGCAACTTTGCGCAGGGTTTAACTTTTGAACTGGTAATCAAACACGCAAATCAGCAGCTACGCCAGATGTCGGATCGCTATTTACTTATTCGCGATAATAATGCACCACTTGAATTAAACGTGATTGATAATTATCAAGGTGGCGAAATTCGCAGTACCAAAAACCTCTCAGGCGGTGAAAGCTTTGTGATTAGCCTTGCGCTGGCACTTGGCTTATCCAAACTATCGAGCAATAAAGTCCAAGTTGATTCGCTGTTTCTTGATGAAGGCTTTGGTACGTTGGATGAAGATGCACTACAAACCGCACTTGATGCACTCGATAGCTTACAGCGTGATGGTAAACTGATCGGGGTTATCTCGCATGTTGGCGCACTCAAAGAGCGGATTAACTTGCAGATACAGGTTGAACCTTTGAGCGGTGGTGTGAGTAAGATTAGCGGTGTTGGGTGTAGTAGAAAATAAATTTTTTGAGGTTATTGAATGAGTGAAAGAAATGCAACCGCAAGTTGGAGTGGATTTTCACATCAGGGACTTGTTGGTATTTATGTTGCACTAAAGGAACTACAGACTGTAAGAGCATGCGACTATGAGAGGTATTTTATTGATTATGAAAAGAAAGAAGATTTTGCTATTTATTATCTAGAAGAAGATGGTAATAAAAATTACAAATCTATTCATCAGGTTAAAGCATATTCAAGTAATGGACATTTGCTTAGTAGTTATAGAGAAGTATTTATTGGTGATTGGAATCACTCATCTGACAATTATTTACATACAATTACAGCAATTAATGATTGGAGTGATGCCAAGTTTACTGCACTTGGAATAACAAATACTTTCAATATTGTTTTATATGATTATCCTAATGATTTTAAATATTGTGATACAGTCAATATCGAAACATTATTAAAAAATGAACTAAAGAAAATCATGTGTAGCTCTAACGAAGTTTCATCAGATAGGGTTGACCTTGCATATTTAAAAATTATAACTAACTTAGACTCTAAGATAAGATATGAGCATAATACGAAACAAAGTAAATCTGAATATGATATTAAATTTTCTTTTAGTGAATTAATAACTTTAATACAAGATGAGGAAATTTTATCTAATAATGCAATTTTTGATAATAGAAAATATTTTTATAATGCATTTCAGGCATATATTAAAAACCCCCAAATAAGTATTGATGAAACACGTAACAAAATCCTTTCAGACATGGTTAAGGAAATATATAAGTTATCAGATCAAGAATTTCTAGCATTTTTAAAAATATTGAATCTTGATTTTGAATATAGTTCAGATTTATCAAGTAGTTTAATTGGATTATCTAATCCGCATGGTTTAAAACAAGTGTTTTTTTGGTGTTTATTCAGTATTATTGATATTGCTCCAAAGTATAATAGTATTGATGGTCATAAAGTATATTACGAACTTGATCAAATAAAATATATCCTATCTACTATTATGGAAGAAGATGGGGCGATTGCAATTAAAAAAATTCTTAAAAATATGTCTAATGTTAATTTAATTTGGGATAATTGCAAAATTATTAATAAAGAGCTTAATGCAAATTTCAAAGACCATCAAGAAAGAATTTTAAGTATATCTTCAAGTGAAGAGAGAGTAATGGATATTAATTTTTCTAATTCTTTAATTAGCAGAGAGAATGCTAAACTGGAGCTAAATAATAATGAATAATATTTCTAGTTTTATTGATATGATTTTTACTGATAATAAATATCAATTGGAGAAGTTATCTAATGAGATGTTACGGCATTACTTTTCCACAAATAATGAGCATTTTATTTTGCTATTTATTTCTGCAGCAGAGCTAAATAATCAAAATTGCTACGACGAGGCACAAAAATGGTATGATAAAAATAAATTGAAAGACAATATAAATAAAAATTGTACATTAATAATCTTTGCTGAAACAGATAGTATAGAAAATATTAATAAACTAAAAGTTGAGATATCCGCAATTGAAGAAGATGAGTTTTATTATAAAAAATCAGTCATTTTATATTTGCAGAAAGATATCCTTACTTTAGATTCAACGAATGAAATATATTCACAGTTATATAGCAAAATAGAAAATACAGCGCAATTAAAACAATATCGAGATAGTGGAATTAATGATGGGATATCACAATATTTATTTGTCTTGCAATTGTTTATAAAGTTACCTTTTTTACATCTGAAAGATAAAGATATAACGCTTGAACCGCTTGCTTTATTGTTGGAGAACGGATTTAAATCTGAACATCAGTTGTTTAATGACTATATGAAATTAAATAAAATTTTATCGGATGAGAATGTAGATATTTCAGAAATTAGTTTAGAGACGATTTTTGATGAGGAAGTGCAATGATAAAAATTAAAAAACTTTATTTATCAAATTTTAAATGTGTTGAAGAACCCAAAATAATTAATTTTGATAGTAGTGATATTAATATATTATCTGGACCAAATGGCTATGGAAAAACCACTATTTTTGATGCAATCGAACTTTGTTTAACAGGGAAAATGAATAAAGTTGAATATTTTAGTAATGTGCAACAAAACAATGTTGATAGAACTAAGCCATACTATCAAAACACACCAAATAAAGATGTCATAGTAAAACTCTTATTGGAAAGTAATGATAAGAATTATTGTATAGTCAAATACTTTAATGGTATTAACAATCCTGTTCAAAGAATTTCTTTAAGTAAAAATAATATCCCTAGTGAAAGTGTAAATTTTTTTGAAACATATTTAATTGAAGCCTCATCTAATTTCAATGATGATTTTCAGTCTTATGACAATGGTTTTCAGAAAATACAACAAAACGAGATTGATAATATATTTTTTAATAGTTCTAGTATTAAAATAAAAGAAACATTTTATCTGTTTAATTATATACAACAGGAAGATAATTTGTTTTTCCTTAAAAAATCAGAACGGGAAAAAAAAGATCTAATTAGCTTCTTACTAAATATCCAAGATCAAGAAGACGTATTGGATAAATATAATCGACTGGTTAATGCAGTTGACAGAAAACTGGCTGATATAGGTAGTCAAATACAACAGATATCAAATGAAAGTAATAGTGAGAAAGTTGAATATAAAAGATTATTTGCAAATGCTGACCATAAATTTGATAGAGAAAAGCCTTTTTCAGATTTTGACGATGTCACTAATGATTATTCAAATCAAATTGATATTATACGGAAACTAATTAGTTTCAAGAAGAAGTTTAATGTTCAAGATCATACTAAATCACAAAGCTACAAGTCACTTTTAGATGACGTAGAAAAACAATTTATATTAGATTATATCTATTTTAATCCGATAGTAAATAGTATAAATATTGAATTAATTAAAAAAAATGGTATTAAGAAGTCATTAATTAATGAATTTCTAAAACGGGATAATCAAAACAATATTTCTAATGAGTATTATTCATTACTAGATGATAATTTAGATGCATATTTGTCATTAGTGGAAAAGTTGGAGGCTATATCAAAGAAAATATCAGGCACAAATCAAATTATTTCAGATTTGCTTAGTAGTAGACAAAACGTAATCAGTAATTATCAAAAATTATCACTCAAAAACAATAATTGCCCCTTATGTAACTCAATTTTTTACTCGCTTGAAGAATTATTAGAGCAGGTAGCTAACAAAACAGAATTACTTAATAAACAAACCACGTCTGAAGTTAAAATTAAGCAAGATTTAGAAGCAGAATTAAAAGATTTTATTGAAAAAATTAACGATAAATTAATTAATTTTTTAAATAATACTATTTTTTATGATTCAGAGATAATAAAAAGGCTTGAAATTTTAATCGCTCAAAAACCATCTGTGAACAAATTTATGTCATCACATAACAGCGTTATTCAAAAAATATCTTCTATTAATAATATTTTTGCAACCATAATACCAGTAACGCTAAATGAATTAGACACTAAGATAATGACTTTAAAAGATAGTATTTTGCTGGCTTCTAAAGAGTTGTATGCTTATAGCCAAGAAGCAACCAATAGCGAACTAAATGAGATTTATCAAAAGTATTTTAATAATAGCCATGAAAATCTGGAGAGAGTGACAATTGATGATTTGCAAGTTAAAGAACGATACTTACAATATTTCAAAAGCCTTTTAACCAACACAACATATACGTCACTCGTTATGCAACAAGATAAGCTACGAGACGTGTTACCAAGAGTCAATAAAGTTAAAAGTAAATACTCAACAATATTAGCACAATATAAAAAAGATTTAGTATCAAAGATTGAGTTACCATTTTTTATTTACACGGCTAAGATATTGCAAAATTATAAACAGGGTTTTGGTATCTTCGTAAAATTAAAAGCATCGGGAAATATTAATTTTGTAACTGGTAATGATTCAAATCACGATATTGTTTTTCATCTTAGTACAGGACAATTAGCTGTTGTATCGATTGCTTTTTGTCTTGTATTAAATAAGGTATACGATACAAATAAAAATTTTAAATTCATTGCAATTGATGATCCGGTTCAAACTATGGATAATTTGAATATTCACTCTTTGATTGAGTTGATTAGACATGATTTCAAAGGCTATCAGCTAATATTGTCTACCCATGATGATTTTCTTGCTCAATACATGAAGTATAAATTTGACCAATTGGGCTTGAATACCAAGATTCAGGCTGTTCAACAAATTTTGAACTAAAGACACTTATAGGTATATGATACATGGATATAAAAAAAATTAAATTATTTGTTGAAAGGGCTGTAGCTAATATTTCTAGATTTGGTACTACTGATGTAGATGTATTTAATCGCCCATTTGAAATTGGGTTACTTAAAAATAACCAAACAAAAAATGATATAGTTACAAAAATATCTGAGCGTATAAAGTTAGCTTATGACCAACAAAACATTGAATTTTTAGAGTTAAAGCCTATTAGTCATGTATTAGTTCCCAAAAAGGATTTTTTTGATTTTAGAAAGTGCGCTCTTGTTGATATTATAGATGAGATAATTTTTCTAACGTTGGTATTATTAGTAGCCAAAGAGATTGAAAAATCAAGGATAAATAAGCGCGAAAATATTCTTTTCTCTTATAGAGTAAACCTAGATAAGGCTGAAGATGGGTATATTTTTGACCCAAAATATAACTTCACTGAGTTTAGAAATGCAGTAAGGAAAAAGTCTAAATTAAAGGAAAATAATATTATGATATCGTGTGATATCAGTAATTTTTATGACCGCTTAAATTTACACCGATTAGAAAATAATTTATTATCAATAAAAAGTACTGATGGGAAAATTGTTAAGTTAATCAACGATATATTGTTGTTTTGGTCAGAGAGAGACTCATATGGTTTGCCAGTTGGATCAAATGCTTCAAGGATTCTTGCTGAAGCTGCATTAATTGAAGTTGATGAATTTTTAAAAAATCAAAGAATCAAATTTTGTAGATTTGTTGATGATTATAGAATTTTTACAGCTGACGCCAGTGATGCTCATCGAGTATTATCTTTGTTGGTAGAAAAATTAAGTAAAACAGGATTATTTTTAAATTTGAATAAAACAAAAATTGAAGATATTTCGATGTTATTTGAAGATTCTGTAGAGTTCTCTGCCAAAAAGACTGAATTTACGAATACAGATGAAAATAAAACCATAGATGAAAAAATAACTAGTGAAATTATTAGAGGTTACAGTGGATTAATTCCACTAAAATTTAGAAAATTAACTCAAAAAACTATTGATGGATTACAAAACCAAAACATTGATGATATTAAAGCTAAACTAGCAAGAGGAACAACGATTGAAGCAGATTTATTATTATTATTTTTTAAGTCAGTTGTTGCGCAGAATAGTTACCAACATCTTGAAGATGCTTCTACTATATTACAGAAATTTCCACAGTTTATACCATATTTTATTGATATTATTAACAAATACAAAGAGAGTATAGAGAAAAATACAATTGAAAAAATTCAAATTAATATATTCGACTGGTTTAAAAATAATGGTTTTACGGAGTATTTGTTTATATACATAATACGACTATACGATCCAAGTAATTTAACTGAGAAATCAATACTATTAGATTTTTTTCGAGGATTAAAAAGAAATGTTGGCAATTATATTGGTAGAGCAATATTAGAGCTGATCGATGGCAATTTATCTAGAAGTGAGGCGCTTGAAATCAGAGAGTACTATAAGCGTTCTGATTTGTTAGAAAAAAGATTAATTATTAAGATTATGATTGAAGTACTACCTAAAGAAGAGCTAAAACCATTTTTTAAAAATATATTGATGACCGAACGAGATTTATTTATTATTAACCTTAATAAAACAATTAGATAAACTGAAAGTAAATATAAAAATTTATTTGGTAACAATTTAAGAAAAGTATGAATCAAGAGATTAGAACACAAATAGACCGCGTATGGGAAGCGTTTTGGACTGGTGGATTGAGTAATCCGCTAACGGTGATTGAACAAATGACATATTTACTTTTTATCAAGTGCTAGGATGAAATCCAAACCCCAAAAGAAAGCAAAGCACGAATTACCGAGATGCCGATTGAAGCACCAATCTGCCTATCAGAAGAATATAAATTAATACTAATAATCTAGTGCGTAAATTTGAATATTGAGTACTTAACCATGCAAGATTCTTTAATTGAATTGATGAAACAAATAGATAGCAAAAAAGCTATTTTGGATAGCAAACGCCCATTTAGCCACGAGCAACTTGTGCGAATTAAACGAATTTTTGATGTCGATTTAACCTACAACTCCAATGCTATCGAAGGTTCAACCATGACCTTTAATGAAACTAAGTTAGTCCTAAATGAAGGTCTAACGATCGGTGGCAAAAAATTAAATGAACATTTAGAAATTATCAATCACAAGTATGCGATAGATTTCATTGAGGAATTGAGCAAAAACAATGTTATTACATTGCGCGATATCAAAGACATTCATGGTTTAATTTTACGTGGCATTGATGATAAATATGCTGGTAAATTTCGTGACACTATAGTGGGTGTTCGTTTGAGTGATGGTAGTATTCGTAATTTTATCGATCCATTACAGCTTGATGCTGCTATGCAAGAATTTATTATTAACTTAAGTAATAATCACGAACATTCAATAATCAAAGCGGCGCTTGCTCATTATGAATTTGTAACTATTCATCCATTTATTGATGGCAATGGTCGTACCGCGCGCTTATTGATGAATCTTATCTTGCTACAAAATGGCTATCCAACTGCAATTATCCGTGTCGCCAATCGAGCTAATTATATCCTTGCTTTGGAAACAGCGCAAAATGATAATCAGTTGGAAAAGTTTTACCAAGTCATTTGCCAAGCTGTTGATGAGAGTATTGATAGCTATTTGCTGATGCTTGAACAAGAGATAATTTAACTGAAAATATATTTAGTAATGAGAAGTTTTGTACTGATGATTATAAAGATCATTAATGATTAGCAAGATTTAATGCTTGTTTAAGTTAAGTATTACAGAAATTTCACGCAAGCTATTAACAAATAAAAGTTAATTTACGAAATGAAGCGAAGCATTCGATTTTAACTGGTAAGAATGGTAGTGGTAAAACTTCGGTATTCGAACAAATACGAGGATTCTTATCTGATGTCGAGAATAGTAGCTATACGAAACGCTTCTAGATTTAGTTTGAATCTCGCATATGTTATAATTTACGGCTCTGTATATTGGTGTCAAAATAACCATTTGAAATTAAATAATATATTTATATAAAGGAAATAAATGAAGTCAACTGAACTCTTGCGTGCGATTTATAATGATAAAGAAGTACTTAAAAAAATACGTAAATCGATAGACGAATATGCCATTAATCAAAAATCAATGGATCAACTCAAATCAGATTCAAAAGAAATTGAAAAATATGTTAAAGAAACATACCAGTTAACTCCAACTATGTTCAAGAAACTTGTTAAAGCAACGCTTGCTGTAAACGATAATGTCGATGAAATCATTGATGAGATGCAATTAATCCGTGATATTGCTAAAGAACAGTAAAAAGATAAAGAATTGTGAAATTTAGATGTACTTTTGTTTAAATTTCTATTTCAAGAGGCTAGATTAATGTTTAAGAGGTGGGGTTATCACTTATAATAATAAGATTAGTATTGTGATGCCGGTTTATCAGACCAATGAAATTTATTTACGAGAAGCTATAGAGAGTGTACTTGGGCAGACTTATTCAAATTTTGAATTTTTAATTGTAAACGATAGTCCGAATGATAATTCAAGGTTAGGGCATATTGCTGCAAGCTATAATGATAATAGAATTGTCTGGTTGCAAAATAGGGTAAACAGTGGTATCGCTATTGCTTCAAATATTGGAATAGACCACGCGCAAGGTTCTTTTGTTGCGATGATGGATCATGATGACATTTGCATCCCAACGAGACTTGAGCAACAATTGAGGTTTTTGATAGATAACCCTGACTTTGGTTTTGTTGGCGGGCAAGCAGAGGCATTTTATCCAGATGGATCAAACGTAAGTTTAGATTATCCTATTTCATCTACAAAGGAAGAGTTAAAACAGAGTTTTTTTAATGGAGTGCCATTCCTAAATCCTAGCGTTATGTTTCGTACTTCAGCACTAAATACACTGAGATACGCATCGCACTATAAAGTATGCACTGATTATGATCTATTTGCCAGATTAGTTTTTGTACAAAATATTATGGCGACTAATTTACCAAACGTTATTCTGCGTTATCGTTTTCATAATGCTAATACCTCATTTAACCAATATCTACTTGCTGAACAAGAAACAAATGAAATTCAGCATTGGATTTTGCAACATGAAGCCGATGCTAAGTAAGTAGTTTATGTAATCAGTGTAAAATAGTGTAAAATTACTACCTTTGATGCTATAAAAATAAGGTTAGACTACAAAAATCAATTAGAAACAATCAGATTTTGCTTGTCGAGTCCTAAACAAAAATATTTACCTATAATAAAAAGGAACCAATATGAAAGAAAAAGCAGTCGATCTTCGTCCAGGTTGGATTATTCAGTATGAAGGTCGTCAATTTGCCGTATTAAGTACACGTACAGTTAAATCAGGTACAGGTGGCGGTGCATTTATACAAACAGAAATGAGAAATATTCAGACAGGGTCAAAGGCTCAAACAGCGTTTAGATCTACTGATTCAATTGAACGTTTGTCAACAGAAGAGTTGGAGTGTACTTTCTTGTATAAAGAAGGTGAAAACTACGTATTCATGAATATGGAAGATTACAGTCAAATTACAGTAACACCTGATACAATTGGTGATGATGTTGTCTTTTTATCTGATGGTATTAACGTTAGACTTAAATTAGTTGATGGAAGCGTTCTTGCTGTAGAATTTCCAACAACAATCGTTTGTACTGTTGTTGAAACAGATCCACAAATTAAAGGTGCTACAGCAACAGCTATGGACAAACCAGCGATACTGGATATAGGTATCCGTGTGGTTGTACCTTCTTTTGTTAATCTTGGCGAAAAAATTGTTCTAAAAACTGCAACCAGGGAATATTCAGAGCGTTATAAAGAAGCAAAATAACTCTTTAGTTGAGGATGTCTAAATCTCTCAATGGTAAAATTATTTTCTGCTACAACGTAGTCTAAGACAAATTTATTAGCTCAAATATCTAAAGAGATAATTGAGCTAATATTCATTTAAATTTATATTATTTCATAATGTAATATTATCTTATTAATCTTCATTAGTCGTTAAAAAATCATTAGTAAACTGTTCAAATTTGAGCTAAAATTATCTAAATATTAAATTCACTATTATAACAAGTATAGCAGGCGGTAAACAACAACAAACAACTCTTAATCAATCACAATATACACAAATAAATCAGTGTAATATAATCAATTTATCAACTCAAAATAACGACACAAAACCATTAACTAACGAGCTTTTAGACAACATAACTTACACAATATCAGCTCTCATTCATGTACCATTTACACAACAAATTAGCTGCAAAAAAGAAACAGAAATTTACACTCATCAAAAGACAGTGAAAATTGGCAGCAATGAATTAAACGTAGGATACCAAGGGCATAAGCTTCCATATGGTGTTTATCCACGTAGATTACTTTCTTATTTATGTAAATCATTAATTAAATCAAGATCTAAAGACCCAATTGTACATATACCAAGAAGTAGGGCACAATTTTACAAAGAAGCCCTTGGAATCAATTATATTTTAAGTAGCAAAGACGCAGAGTTTATTAAGGAGCAGATTGAAGCCTTTGTTGCTTGCAATCTTTCTTTAGGATTTAGTAACCCTAACGACAAATCTCGCAAAGAACGTGATTCTATTTCATTTTTAGCTAATGGCCACTCATGGCTATATGACGATAGTCAGTCTTGGCAATCCAAAATTATTATAAGTGATGAGATGTTTGAGCTTATAAAAGCAACTGCAGTTCCAATTTCATCCGCAGCAGTAAATACATTTACCAACGCACGTAAACTAGATATTCTTAATTACTTTCTATATCAGAACTATAACTTAAACCTCAAGAAAATAACCGCCACTTTTCAAATAGAAGAACTCTACAATTTATTTGGTGGTGGCATAGCTACTATAAATGAATTTCGCCGAGTTTTCAATAAGATACTCAAAGAGCTAAATCAATTAGTCCCTTTGGATATTATCATTCTTGATAAACACCGCTATCAATTAATACCTTCAGATGATTGCCTATTAAAGCAGCATAAACGTAGAAAAACCAACGTAATCAAAGATAAACAGCTTGTTATTAATGAAGATTTCAAGCAAAAGCTTGAGAAAGCTTACTCAGCCATTGACATTGAAGCGGCATCAATCTATGTTAGTAAACGCAATAAGGATGGCAAAGTTAGGCATCCATATGCATACATGCGTGATGTGCTCAAAAATCCAAGCTGGTATCAAGCTGAACGCAGTGTTTTAATTCAAAGCATTCATACAATGCAGAAGGAAGAGTTCAAATCACTGGATAATCATAAGCGAAAAATAACAGCCCAGGAACTCAAAGCAAGGCTTAGCCACACATATAAGCTTGGTCTACCAGCTGAGTTACAAGATGTCTACGAACAATTGCGAGTCCCAGGAAGAGAAATAATCAAAAAAGCCTTGAATTGGGAAAATGTTTGCTTTCTATTCTGGGAGTTCATGACAAATCGTTGTGTTGAGTATTCATCATGCAGCATTGAGTCATTATACATTCAGTTATTTAAGCATTTAAAATAAGGCTAAATAACCATGAACAAAGTAATAGCAGTAATAACTGATTTAAACGGAAATCTTGTAGAAAATACTAATTTTCCATTTCTAAAATTAGCTCTGAAAGACTTAGATATCAAGTGTAATGAAAAAAAACTGTTGGCAAATATGCTTGATAAAAACTATACAGTTTATAAAACGCAAATTAACTTATCAAATAGCAATTTCTTACAATACTTGTTCGAGGAATGGAAGATTAACAACAATGTCCATGTTTCACCACCAAGATCAAAAATTATCAATAATCATTTAAAAGACATAAATAGCTTTACTGACTTCGAGCGGGAAATAATCTATTGTTTACTAAGCGGGTATGTAATTGATAAATCTATTGAGAAATTTTTATTCCAAATAACAAATAAAAAACTGAGCGGAAATATCAAATATACGATTGCCGCATTATACTCTAAATTTGAATGCGATAACAGAAGTCTGTTAATTGAGTTACTTAAATTTTACGAATTAGATCGTCATTTGCCAGTAAGCATCTTTCCACCTGGCGTTTATAAAATTTAAAAATTTGATGGAGAAAAAATAAAATGCTTAAACGTCTAATAGTTAGTGGGTGTGCAATTTTAAGTGGATGCACAACTGTTCAACAGCAAAGGTAAATAATGAAAGACTTTGTACAACTTGCTTTAATTATTTTCGCGTTCGTGAGCGTACTATTCTTGTTAATTATTGTTATTCGAGCTACAGATTATGGAGTGTTTTGTAAAAAGACCTATTGTCTATTTTCTGATTATAAAACAATGAAACAATTACAAAAAGAGTCTGCGGAAATAAATCGTCAAATTCAAGAGCAAATAGCAATCGGCAAAGAGCTGGACAACCAGATTAAAGATGCTAAAGACACATTAAAATTGTTGGAAAAAATAAATACCAGAGGCTATGATAAATGAAAAATAGACTAATCGCACTATTATTAGCAGGAGCTGCGATAAATGCTCAAGCTGGATCTACTGATAATTGCCATGGTAGGTTTCTGAATCCGATTACAGATATCTGCTGGTCGTGCATCTTCCCAATGTTTATAGGCCCAATCCCGATGGTGTTCAATGTGGGCAACCAAAAAGGTGGCACGATAATTGATGATGGTAAGGTAATACCTCCTGCATTTCCTTTTCTATCATCAGGTAAATTACCACTAGGAACTTGTACTTGTCTTTCCCGCGCAGCAATAATGCCAATTGGACTTCAAATGTCTTGGTATGAACCATCCAGATTCGTAGACGTGACTCGTAGTCCATTTTGCATGGTTGGTTTGGGAGGTGTTGATTTATCTGCTGGTTTATCTGGTGTGTTACCAGCTCCTGGTTATGGTGATACTAAACATGACGGAGAAACCTCAAGTAGTTTTTATCAAACGCATTGGTTTATAGATCCAATTATGGCCATATTAGGAATAATTGATACTGCATGTAATGTTGGTACTTCAAAATCATTGGATTTAATGTTTATGTCAGAAGTAGATCCAACTTGGAATGATGATTCCTTATCAATTATTTTTAGTCCTGAAGTAGTTTTATTTAGTTCTTTACCAGCACAGCTAGCATGTGGGATTGATTGCATTGCAAATAGTATACCTAATATTCCGAGTGATAATAAGCTGTTGCTGCCTTTACCGTACTTTGTACGTCCAACTACCATAACTAATCCAGCTTCAGCATCTAATCCGAGTAAGTATCTATTTTGGTGTGGAGGCTGTCAGGGTTCTTTATATCCTTTAGATGGAAATAACTCTGACAATGCTTATCCGGTGCAATCTTCAATTCTATCTGCAGAAAAGCTTAATGGATTAGTTCACCGAATGGGATTAGAAGATATGACTACTGGAGTATTTGGAATGTGTAATAACTTATTGCCAGATATGTTTATCAATAAATCGGAGTGGAAATATTCAATGGGATACCCGATTCCACAAACTGCTTATTCTCCAGCATGTTGTAATGCATTTGGTGAAACTGATGCACTCTGGAATTCAGGGGCTTCATTCCCATACTCAGGTGAAGATTTTACATATGTAATGTATCACGAACGTGATTGTTGTTTTCTGTAGGTAATCATGAATAAAAAAATAATTATAAGCGTTGTGCTTTGTCAGTTAACTGAACTAGTGGCGGCAGACAATTCAATTACATTGGATCAGCAGCAATTAAATAATGCACAGCAAACAGTTCAGCAAAGTGGTGCTAAAGCAATCGCGAACATGCAGCAAGCTTCTCAGGGGTTAGCCACGATTAAGCTTAAAAACCTAAATTTAAACCCTGTCGAATCAGAAGTTAAATTAGCTCAACCTGTATTTAAGAATACAAAACCTTTGAGTACCAAGCTTCCTAATGGGCAAAAATACTATTTGTATTCTGAATCGGTAGTTAGTGATTCTAAAGCATATTTGGCACAGTATAAAGACAGTAAACCTTTAGACATTAATCAAACTATCAGTGATTACAATCAGCTAAATAAAAATGCTAAGAATAAAATTGGCAATAATCGTTTATTAGTTTTTATTAGTAGCTCAATGCCCAAGAAATCCATTATTAATCTGATGAATCAAGCAGCGCCTCTTGGTGCAGTATTTGTAATCCGCGGTTTGATTAATGGATCATATGTTAATACTTATAAGTACTTTTATGCACTCAAGGGTGATAATGAAATTGGAATTATGATCAATCCTACATTATTTAAAGCTTTAGATGTTGATGTAGTGCCAACTTATGCATTGTATCAGTCAGATCAAGATTTATTAAGTACTGCTTGTAATGTAACTCCTAAATTCACTAAAGTAAGCGGTGAGGTAACTATTCATTTTGCACTTGAACAACTAAGTCATAGCACTAACCAAGATTTAGCACAAATTGCCAAGAATGAATTGGACGTTTTAGATAACTCAGGATCATTTAAAAATAGGAGTGCTAAATGAATAAAATTATAAATCAGCCATCCTATGAAAAATTAGAAAGATTATTTTATCAAAACACTTTTATACATAAATATGTAAAAACAAGGAGACGGGCAGGTGTTGCTATCAGAAAGCAGCATATAAAAAAAGTATTTAAAATTATTTCAAGAGTTTCAATCCCCATGATTGATGAATCTTGGCAATTATTAAACCAGAAATGCCAAAAAGTAGGGCAACAAACAAATGATTATTATTTACCGTTTGGAGGACTTATTAGCAGTACTGGTAATTATTCAACAGAAGTAATAGCAACTAACGGAGCAGGTAAAGGTATACCAATACTTGATAAAAAATAATATTTTAAAGAAAGCAAAACCATGAAACTTAAAACCATAATCATTTCTAGCGTGTTGATAACTAAAGTAGCTTTTGCAAGCAGTGTATTTACACCTAAAGTAACGACAGATAAGAAAGTTGGAGACTACTTTCATAAATTATTGCCTACGACTACAATTACTTCAATTTATACCACGCCATATCCGGACACTTATGCATTAATCATGGGCGGTAATGTCGTATATGGCAATACACACTCAAACTATCTAACTGTCGGGCATATGTTTGACATTTACACTAGGACAGATTTAACGGATGCTTTACAGAAGCAAATTACTCCAAAGATTGATATTAGCCAAATCAATATCTCTGATGCATTGGTATCTAAAGCCCCAGTTAAAGTAAGTAAGAAGTTAATTGTGTTCATTGATCCTGATTGTCCTTACTGTCGCCAACTAGAAGTTCAACTTGCTGAACAGGGCATTAATAATAAGGCAGACATCTATTACATGATGATGCCGCTTAGCATGCATCCTAATGCCAAAGCTCATACAACTAATATTTTATGCTCAACAAAGCCATTAGATACGTTGAAAGACTATATGGTTAACAACAATGACAACCCTAAAGTAAATCTAAAAGATGGTTGCGATATTGAAGCAGCACTGGAGCGGATTGGTTCAACAGCAAGAAATCTTAGTATTAATGGCACTCCAGCAATTGTGACAGGTGATGGTACGATGATTATGGGTGCTGATATTCAAGCTATTAGTGAATATGTAAATAAAAAGTAGTAAAGCAGAAATGATTGACGTGTGTTGTAAGGACAGAAGAGCGTGCGCTATGAATTTTCACTACGCTGCGCTACGTTCACCGCAGAACAAGCCATTAATTGATTGATGGATAAGCCCGTGGATAACTTTTCAAGTTACCCACCGCCTTACCCACAATACACTTAACAACTTGTTTCCGCTAATTCTACAGCTTACTGTTTGATGTTAGATTTTTGTAGTAATAAATTTTTTGGTTGATTTTGGAAATGATAAATAATAAGGTTATTTTACTCTCAGCGTTTAGTTTGTGTCTAATGAATTGTAATGCTGAAGAGGTTAAAACGTTGGTTGAGTTTTATTCATTTACATGTTCGCATTGTGCCAGTGTAAATAAAAAGCTTGAGTCTTACATTGCAAGCCATAATATCAAATATCTTGATGTAAATATTGATACCAGTGATACAGCAATGCAAACATCATTAATATACTACATAGCAATTGATGCGGGAGTGGGAACTAAGTTTAAATCGGCTTACTTCAACGCGATTGCGAGTGGAATGCCAGCATACATGCCAGAAACACTTAGGTATGTGGTTAATCAAATACAAACGCCTCAATTAGTAAAACTTATGCAAGACAAAGTCGAACAACAAAAAGTTACTCAAAAATTGAATTATGCAAATAGCCTTATAGCTAAATATAAGATTCAAGCTACACCAACTTTTTTAATCAATCAAAGCACCTTGCTTGAGGGCGAGGAAGTAATTAATCAACTTATCCAGAGGTAATCATGAATATCAATCGCCATACTGTATTATTAATCAGCTCTCTTTTAGGTTGTGTAGTTTGTAGTAATGCTGATGAAAACCGCAAAGTAGTTGCGCAAAATAAAATTGAATCAGCTTTTGTCCCAATAGTGAAGCCATATACGGTAATTACAGACTCTGCATCAGAAAGTAACTTCACTACTTCGATCGATAACAAATGGCAAGTATCCATTAAGAGTAATCAGTCTGCGCAGATTTCTAATCTGGCCTTGATTATTGATGGATACATTATGGCACAAGTTACTAGTTTGAGCTTGCAGCCAAACCAAACTATTAGCTATCTATTTGCAGATAATAGCTTAAATCAAGTTATAAACTCAATTGGTAAAGGTTACAAATACCTTGGTGCATTTAAACAAGTTTCAGCTAATCAATTTGTTGGTTTTAATAATTTCAATTATCGTCGTCTTCAGTTAAGAATAACCTGGACAGATCAAGATAAAAATTACCATCAAGACATGAGTGATTTTTTGCTGGTGTTTGCTAAATGAAAAAGCTCCTGATCTGCACAATTTTATGTGAGCTATGCTTGTTAAAGCTTGGTTTTGCTGACAATCAGCAATATTTTGATAATGCTTATCAAATGGGTAAGCAAAATCAATTTAACTTTAATCTGAACCAAAATAGTAATTATACAACTTACTCTCAAGCTAATAATCTTGAAAGTAATTTTTATAATGGTGCAAGTTCAGGATCTGCAGGCTCTGAAGATATGTATAAAAATGCAAATAACGATAATAGTTATTTATATAATCAGGGAAAACAGGATATCGCTAACTGCAAAAGTAAATCAGACCCTCGTTGTAGCACTCTCAACAAATATGGTGATAATGATATTCAATCACAGATTCATGCATATGGACAGGGAATTTCTTCTAAATATTATATTTCAGTAAAACCAGATCCTGCAGATAGTTCATGTTCTAAAGTTACACGTAAAATACCTATAAATCAGTCAACAGCTACCTGTATATCAAGTACTAACTCACAGAATTCTTGTGTCTCAACGATTAATATTAACTTAGCTAATTTTGAATGTAGTCCTAATAATGGTGGATGTAATTCATATCAAAATAACCCAGATTGCAAGCTTGTAAAACCGTATGTTCCTAATGAGTGTAAGACATGGAGCTACACCGTTTGGTATGGCTGTACATCGGTTAGTACCGTCACATGTGCTAATGGTGGAAATTTGACATCACCAGGTTGGTGTGGCAGTGGTACTGAAACTCGATTATGTAATGGTACTGATTATGGGAATGGAAGAGGTAGCAATCCAAATTGTATCGAGCACTCACAAGAGCAATTAGCATCATATAGTTGTAAACAAGTTAGTTATAACGATGGTTGTAAAGGATTTAAGTGATGAATAAGAAACTTTTTTACCTGTTTTTAACTCCAGGAATCGCTTTAGCATCTCAGTGTAGTATTGTTCATCAACAATGCATGGACAACGCAGCAACAAAAACAATTGATGGCGTTACTTTCAATTTGAGTGAAGTTTGTGGGAAGCTTGGTTTAAACGGTGCAGCTTGCTGTTGGAACAATACGTCTACTTACTATTGTGGAGATCAAACCGACACCTGTGGTAGCTACCGCAAAAATATTAATTGTACATTAACTGATAATACCTGTATTGATAAAGATTATGTTACTGGCACATGTAACAAATATCAAAGCAAATATAGCTGTGCTGGTGGTTATCAGGATGTTGAGTCAAAGGTTTGTACAAGTGTGATTTGTGCTAATAATGAATCTGGTACAGCGGGTAAATGCTACAGTCCACCACAGCCAAACCCAGGCAATGTTAAGGATATGGGTAGCGTGATTGCTTATCTGCAGATGGGGCAAAATATGTCTCAAAGTATGGATTGTGCTGATAATAACCATCCAGAGAATTGTACCTTATTTTCAGGTAAATATTTCCAATGCTATATGTACATGTTTAAAGCAGATCAACCAGGTAGTTGGAATAATAATGGTGCAGACTGTGGATTTCAGAATGAGTTTTTTACTAAAAGTGGGATTGCAACTGGTTATGCTAACTCCGATCGTAATTTATACTCACAGGCTACTTCAGGAACTAATAGCGTTATGGGAAGTACTACTAGCTTTGGTATTTCAAATGATGACAGTACAGCAATTAATAACTCAGTAAAACTACAACAACAAGGTAATGCTCCAGCAGTAAATCAGGACCAGAATATTAATTATACGCCAAATAAATCAAATAACTCAAAAATGTCGGTCAAAAATGGACAAGTTGTTTCTGTAACTATCAATAAAGATCTTGCACAAGATGTTAGTGGTATTACTGCTTTCAAGAGTTATTTAACTGATAAGTCAGTTAATCTTGCTTGGAATCGTCTTAAAGCAGAACCAGATCCAAATCACGTTAAAACTACACGTTTTTCTGATATAGCTGTAGGACGTAGATCAACTGGACGTGCATTTGGCTGGAATTCAGGAGTTTCACAACCAGAAATTAATGGTTTGTGTATCCATTTAGCTGATAGCTGTGAGGGTGGTGATGATAGTGGAACAGTCAGCGATTTTATTAAAGCTCAATTATCATGGGCTGGTGGATTTACAAATCCAAACTTCTGTGCTGCGTGCACGGTTAAAGATCCAATTTTAGGCAAATGTCTAACTGGTGAACCTCGTAACGTAGTGCAGCAATGGTGTTGTTTTAATTCTAAGATTGCAATGGATATAAATATTGCGGCATATGATCAAGGATTAATTAATTTTTATACTGGAAACGGTAGCAGATATGCAAACCAAGTAAATAATGGTGGTGGTATTTGTGGAGGAGTAACCGTCGGTATGATTAGTAAGATTGATTTCTCTAAAGCTGATTATTTTAAAGATTTTATGTCATCTTTAAATATTGATCAATTAATTGATAATACTAATTTTACGAATACTTCTGTACAAAGAAATACCAGCAATAGATCAGATGTTGATGCTTCAGGCTTTGTTGACGAATGGAAAAAGAATAATGGTAGCTAAAAACTTAAAACTATTTGCATTATTCTTTTTTGTTATAGGAAGTATCTTGTATATTTTGCCTCGTTACATGATTGGTAAGTCTATTATTTGGGCGGATAATGAAAGGATTAAACAAGCTATGGCAGATACTGTCGTAATTAAGTTAATTCATCAACTTAATGGTAATGTTTGCTTTGGGTTTGTATATCCCGAGGATATATGTGACGCAATAACATTACGCTTAAGAACCTTGGGGCTATATTCAGTATTGTTTTTAACAACTGAGGATATTACTGAAGCATATCATCAAAATGCACAAATTGGTGAAAGTAATTTGCATCGTGAATATGTTAATTGTCTGGCATCTGGCAAAGATAATTGTTAGGGTTAAATTATTATGAATCGCGTATTAATTGGACTATTTGGAGCTTTTATTGTTAGTCAAGCATCTGCCAGTTCCCTGGAGCGTTGCTTTAACTTGGCATCTCAGAACTATGGCATACCAGTTAATTTGTTGAAAGCAATTGCTAAGACTGAGACCAGTTTTAATCCATATGCAATCAACATTAACAAGAATAAAAGCTATGACATGGGTATTATGCAGATCAATTCAACCTGGTTGCCAAAGTTAGGTCGAATTGGCGTAACGCAGGCTGATTTATTTGATGGTTGCAAGAATATCCAGATTGGTGCTTGGATCCTCGCTAGTAATATTAAGCAATATGGTTTTAATACAAAGGCAATTGGTGCGTATAACTCACCAACAGCTAAGAACCAAGAGATCTATGCTCGCAAAGTTTTAAGTAATTTACAGTAAAGGCATCCTATGAAAAAAATAATCCTTAGTGTTATGTTCTGTGGCTTTTTGAGCGTTTCTATTGCAGACAATATTGGTGTAGTAGGTAAAACCTATCCAATTAATGAGCCAGATATGATTGAGTGGATAAAAAGTAAGGCTGCAGCCATGATGAAGAGTGGTGAATGGCAGCAAATTCAGAACAAAGCAATTGAAAATGCCAGGAATCAAATTAATCATCCAGCACCAGTTGTTGGGATTAGTGATGCTCAGGTAACTCGAGTTTGGTATCAAAAGCCAATGGTGCAAGTGAAGCAAGATATTACTGATACACGTGGGCATGTAATCGCTCGAGCTGGAAATTATAATCCACTACGCTACAAGCCATTTGATGTTCAATTGCTATTCATTAACGGTAATAACCCAAAGCAAGTAGATTGGGCATTAGCTAAGAATGCAGAATCCGGAGTGCGGACTAAGATTGTATTAACGCAAGGATCATTTATGGACTTGGACAAGCAGCACAAAGTTTGGTTTTATTATGATCAGGGTGGGAAATATACTCAGAAACTGAATATTAAACATGTGCCAGCAATTGTGCAACAGGATGGTGATCAGATTAAGTTGATGGAGATAGCTAATAGCGAGTTGTAAAGTACCCACTTTGCAGCGGGCTACTTCGTCCCCGTGTTGCATCCCTGCAGAGCACGGCCACGATTATTTTAACATTATTTGGATTCTTTGAGTAGGCTTTTTTACGGACATAAAAAATTTCTACTTTGTCAGTAAATCCTAGCGGGGTGTGGGGGCGGCGATGAGCCCCCACGGGGTAGTTTCGTTCTTTAACAAGTTGGGTTTCATGTGGATTGGCTGCACGGAGTGGGTCTGTCCAAATTTTATTATGTATAAGTTATTATGTTTAACTTATCTTAGGTATTTGACGGAGTTTGTAAGTTATATTATCAGCAATAGTTTAGTGAATATTATTGTGTAGGTACGCTATTATAGAACTGTACAAGAATATTAGTAACTATTGATTATTGTTTATTATGCTTAACTTATTTAGTGCTTCATTAAAATCTTAATTACCTTATCATCTTACACTCTAACGCGATCTAGCACCCCACAAACGCTACGCTAGGGGGTGCAAAGTTATCTGGCGCGTAATGGCTATCGCCATGAGAGATTATTATATTTTTCCCTGCGGAGAGTATGGTAGCTGACTATACGAGTATGATGTATCGACTTGAATATAATCAAGGGTGAAATACACAAATCAAAAATTTAGCGTTTGGCACGTGATTAAGAAAAATAGCAGATCCGGTTGGTCTGCTATTTTTGTGCCTGCACTTTATAAACTTTTTAATGATTTTTACCCAGAGGGTCCCAAAAATCAAAAAACTTTATAATAAATTTTAGATTTGCCCTTGATTTTATTCAACCTGCAACTGTAGCTAATATGTTCGTACCTCACACATAAGCTACAGTAACAGGAAGTACGGTACATCATACAATCGGCGTCAGCCACCCTACGCAGGGGAAAAATATAGTTAGGACAGCAATTCTAACTGAGATTTAGTTAGCGCTCGTTGGCGCTTGGTAGTGAGTAGCTTGACTGATATTTTTTAGTTCTTTATAAAGTTGGATTAATTTAGAAATTACGCGAGATTAAACGGGGGCGTACCGCTGAATAAGAAATTTTTAATAACAACTTTTATAAGGATCTGAAAATGAAAAAATCAGATATTTTATTGAGCGTAGTTCTTGGGGCTTTGGTGTTGGCAGTAATCGGGGCATTTTGCGATGCTTTGAGTGCTAATGAAGCTTTGGGTGTTTTAGGTGTTGTGGCGGTATTCGGCGTACTACCACAACTAAAATTAATTAAATAACTTTTAAGGTCGCACCCGTTAGGGTGCCTTAATTAATCAAGGAGTATTATATCATGAGATTAAATTTAACTAGAGATTTTTATATCCCTGCAAATTTAACTAAACTGGATGCAATTAATGGCGTTGATGTTTATCAGTATACTAACAGCAGAAATAAACCAGCTGCGGTTTGCTTTATTGGTAAAGCGGTGAAACCGAATTGGCATTTGTATTTTAACTCGCTCGATGAGTTAATAAATTACATCAATAAAACTATTGAGAAGTATCAAGTATGGCAAAAGCGCAAGGCAGCGATTAAAATTGAACGGCAAGCCAACAAAGCCGAAGCAGTTAAGTTAGTAGCCATCGGTGATATTTTTGTTGAGTCCTGGCATTATGAATCTACAATCATTCAGTTTTGGCAAGTCGTTGCTAAACGCGGCGCAAAAGTTGATTTAAGGCAGATTACTAAAACAATGGTAGACGTTGATAGTAGCGGACGTAATGAAGACTACATGCCAAATGTTGATGGTTTTACAGATAAAACAATGAGTGTTAATATTCGTAGTTGTTGTGGTGATAGAGTTTATTTGAAGTGTGATAGCTGGCACACAATAACAAAATGGGATGGCAAACCAGAATATCAAACTAACATCATGTGGCGGTAATATGGTGGGGATTTAATCCCTACCTTTTTAAATGAAATTCAAGTATAATAATGTTATAGGAGTACGTTACTATGGAAAATACCAATAATCCAGTAAAGTTGGAAATCACACAGGATAAGCTTGTTGATTTATTGTTGCATGCGGCAACTCGTGAGGATATTCAGGCTTTTGCAAAGGCATCTAAGGAAGATTATGCAAAACTTGACCAAAAAATTGACTCAAGTTATGTTAAACTCGACGAGAAAATTGATTCAAGTTATGCAAAACTCGACCAGAGAATTGACTCAAGTTATGCGAAACTAGATCAGAAAATTGACTCAAGTTATGCAAAACTAGATCAGAAAATTGACTCAAGCATAGCGGATTTGAAACGTTCGATGGAAGCTATGGAAGCCCGAATTGATAGACAATTTCATAAAATTGATGGGCGGTATAATTGGATAATTGGTACGATGCTTGCTTGTTTTATTACCTTAACTGGATTAATGGGGCATTGGCTTCACGCTTTCTAATTTCAAAACCACTCGTAAAATTCGAGTGGTTTTTAAAAATCTGCATTAAAGGATAGTTAATCTCATCGAGAGATTAACTATCCTTTGTCACAAAAATAACTCGCATTTAAAAATTAACTTTAAAAAAGTTTTTAATTAAGCTGATGACTTATTTAACAATTGTTGTTAGATTGAGTTTGCGGCATTACTATGATACAATTAATCATTGAGGAGTTAAAAATTATGAGTGCATTTTAAGTATGATCTAGCAACTAAAGGAGACATTCGAGAATCTGAATTGCGCTTACAAAAAGAGATTGCACTGATTGAATCTAAATTAATTAAATGGATTTTGGGGACTGGCATCGGCTCTATTTTAGCAATAGCTGCACTGCTCAAGTTTATGATTCACTAACTATTAAAGTTTTACACAACCACCCGCCTTGGGTGGTTTTTAAAATCTATGCATAAGAAGTAATTATTCTCATCGAGAGATTAATTACTTCTTTGCCAATTAAATAACTCTATCTGTAGCACCACTACCAATTTTTTTAGAATAGCATTACTTTGCTTATTAGTGTGCATTCACAAATCAATTTCACAATCCAATCCACATGAAACCCAACTTGTAATTTATGGCGGTGTAAATCGTCGATTAATTAATTTTATTTGGGTTTATCTTATGTATCAATCTTACAAAATCTATCTAATAATAACTAGTGTCATGTTTAATGAACTAATGATCATTATTCGCTCCGCTCATAGTGTATCTAATCTTAAATATGGCGGACAGATTCCGCCCTAAATTGCCAAATAATTGGCAATACCCACCTTATTTTAGCTTAAATAGAACGATAAATTAATGGAGTAACACACATGAAACAAACCACATTCTGTAAATACAATGGCATCTCTAGTGCCCATTATTTTATCTCTCTATTTTTTCTCACACCTACCTACCACGTGGTAGCTGTGTTTTTCTGGTAATACACTGATATGTTTTAATTTGCATAATACGTATCTATACGTCTCATGTAAATATAACAATATGTTAGGTAAAAAATTAATACGTATTAATACGGATACTAAGAAAGTGCAAGTTATGAAACGATTTGAACTGAAATTGGAAGATGAGTTATTTACTCTGTTAACTAAAAATTGTGAGAAAGGTGAAGTATCAGAGTTCATACGTAATGCAGTTACTGAAAAGCTATCACGCAAGAAAGAATCTGATACCGAGGCACTTGATGTTTTCAAATTTATGCAAAAAATGGATCCTGAATCAATGCTTAAAAAATTAATTGATCAGGAACTAGTTAGTCAATTTATTTATGAGGAGTTAAAAAAACAGAATGAAATATTGAAATTAATATTACGTCGCTCTGCGTTGGCTTCTGCGCTTAGTGGTGCGATTCTGAAGGAGCAAGATGAGGATTTAATTAATCAAACTCAGAACACCGTTATTGATTTAGTTGATTCTGAAATCCAAAAATTATTAAGTAAGTAAACAGATTTTTTATAGGAAGTACTCATGAGTAAAAAGAAAGCATTGCTAAGTAAGATTGCAGATCATAATAAAAAACTGGCTGAGTTGCAAAAGCAAATTAAGGATTTGGAAATTGCCGAGCAACTTAAAGTTGGTGAGACTGCGCTTGCCATGTATCACAGTGGAAAATGGGATGGAGATAAATTAAAGCAGTTTATCGCAGACAGAATCGGTGATGAATTATCTGATGAGTCATCTTCAGACGGTGTTCAACCTTCAACCAAGAATGACGTGTCCAATACTTTGGGTAGCGGCATTCGTGAATTAAATTCTGAAAGAGAGTAGGTCAGGTTATGAATTTAGCCAATAAATTCGCACAGCGAATGTTAGATATAAAGATGTCAACTAAGTTCTATTTTAGGTTGTGCATTTTTATTATTGCATTACAAATTGTAGTCATAATTATTTATAACAAATATTTTAATCCAGAATGGAGCGAGGTTCAAGACAAGTTTAAATATGGAATGAGTTTTGTGATTCCACTAATCAAACACGGGGACTTTTCTCAAGCATGGGAGACGGTAAAAATTAATCTTGGAGCATTTACCGATGAGATTCTTTTTTCCGTCTATCGAAGCTTTTGGGTTTGGATGATAATTCCAATGATCTGGATTTATGAGATGTTACCTAACCCAGAAAAGGGTCGTGAATATATCGGAGGAAAACAGTTTATTAACCCAGCAGATTTTAATAAGTTGATTCTTAAAACAAAGTTCTATTCGTTGTTTTGGTATTTTACACGGTATAAATGTATTCCAATTGGTGAAGTTTATTTACCGATTGCGGAAGAACCAAAGCAAACTTTTGCAGTTGGAAAGCCTGGGGCTGGTAAAACTAATTTTTTTAACTATGTGATTAGTCTTATTCGTAAACGTAAGCAAAAAATAATTATTCATGATTACAAAGGTGATTATGTTGAGAAGTTTTTTGATGAATCACGCGATAAAATATTTAATCCGCTCGATGCAAGAAGTATTGGGTGGTGCGTATTTAATGATTGCGATACCGTAATGGATATTGAGGCATTTGCCTGGGCTTTGATTCCTGCACCAGTAACCGGAGAGCCATTTTGGAATAATGCGGCCAGAGATATATTTACGGGAGTTCTATACTATTGTTATCACAATAATATGCGTACCAATAAAGACATTTGGCAAACATTAAATCTGCCAAACTGTGTCTTGTATGCTATTTTGCGTAAGACTCCCGGTGCTGAACCAGGTGCAAAACATTTGGAAGATCCAGATGGTCGTACTGCACTCAATATTGTATCTAACCTTATGACATTTGTTAAACCATTTGAATATATGCAATTTATGACTGGTGATTTTTCTATTAGCAAATGGGTTGCTAATGAATCAGAAAGTTCGACTATCTTTATTACCAATTACGCAAATTTACAGCACACACTTAGTCCAATCATCTCATTATTTATTCAAACAGTTGGTAAAGTGTTGCTATCCCAAAGTGATGATTATAAACGTCGCTTATTTTTTATATTAGATGAGTTTGGCCAGTTGCCCAATATGATGACAATTAAAAACATGATGACGGCTTCGCGTTCCAAAGGTGGTTCGGTATTTATTGGGGTTCAAGATATTGGACAGATTGATCAGTTATATAAAAAAGATACTCGGACGACTATCCTTAATTCTGCATCTAATCGAATAGTTTTTAATTGTAAAGATGGAGATACTGCAGAGTTTTTCAGTAATGATATTGGTGATATTGAATACTATGAAGATAATACAAGTAATTCATTAGGTAGTGGAAATGGCGATCGAGTTAATACCAATCGGCAAAAAGTAAAAGAACGCCTAGTTTCCAAAGAGGAAATTCAATCTTTACCAGATCTGCGGGCTTTTGTGAGTATTGCACATCATGATATCGTCTATTGCAAATGGAAATATTTGAAATTGAAGAAGAAAGCTCCTGCAATGATAATTAGATCAGGGTTGGAGTTAAGTCACATGGTTGATGTTAAACCGTTTGTTCCTGACGTTGAGATTCCAGAAGTTGAAGTTAAAGCTAAACCAATAAAGTCAGGTAAAACTCCTAAGGCAGCATCTGCTTCTAAAAAGAAAGCAGCAGGAACTAGTGCTGGTCTAGAAGATCCAGGATTCACATTCTCAGGAGATAATCTATCTTTTGCTGATGTTGAAAATTCTGAGCCTGAAGCTAAAGATGATACTGACTCAAATCTGAAACAAGATGGCAATAACCCTGGAGTAGTAATCTGATGTTAAGTTTAACTCGAGTAAATTCAGGTCAGGCTAGTACATATTACACCGCTGATGATTATTATCTTCAAGACGCAAATGGATATTGGCGTGGGGAGTTAGGTGTTAATTTGGGATATACTGGCCCAATTAAAGAGCAGGACTTTCAGGCATTAATTCTGGGGAAAGATAATGCTAACCTATCGCGTTTTGAAATTCAAGCAGGAGGTAAAGAGCATAAGCACTCTGCTGGAGTTGATATGACTTTCAGTGCTCCAAAGTCAGTCAGTATTGCGGGCTTAGTTTTAGATGATGCTCGTATTTTGGAAGCTCATACTGCTGCAGTTAATAAAACTTTGGATTATATCGAGCAGCAATATACCAATGTCAGAGTTCGTGAGGGTGATACGCTTAGAACAGAACATACTGGTAATATGCTCGCAGGTATATTTCAACATGTCAGTAGTCGTGAACTAGATCCACAGCTCCATACTCATTGCTTGGTTATGAATATAACCATGAATAAGGATGGACAATACCGGGCGATGGATTACGCTGAGATTTATGATACTAAAATGTTCTTAGGTCAAATGTATAGATCGGAATTAGCTGCTAATCTTAAAGAGCTTGGCTATCAAATTGAATCAGATAGTAAAGGACTCTTTGAACTCAAAGGAGTCCCTCAAAAAATCATTGACGAGTTTTCAACCAGAACCGAACAGATTAATCAACGTTTTGAAGAATTAAAGGCCGAATTTCCCAATGCTAATTATGCCGAATTAAAAGCTCAGGCCACAATTGAAACCAGAAAAGTCAAAGATGAGCCTGGTATTGACGAGCTAAAACAAAGCTGGGATAAGCGCATGGAGGATTATATTGTGACTAAAAAGGAGATTATTCATGATATGAACAATCAGCCAGAAAGCCAAATTCCCAAATTGGATAAAGAGCAAATCATTGAATATGCAGTCAGAATCGCGACTGAACACGAGGCGGTTGCTAAAGAATCTGATGTTTTACGAGTGGCGGCAAAGCTTGGCATGGGTGAATTTCGAGTAGATGAGCTCAAGGCTACATTGCTAGAGAGCAAAGAGGTTATTCATCTTAATGATAAAGAATATACTACTTTTGCAATTGCTGAAATGGAACGTAAGATTGTAGAGCAGGTTATTGATGGTCGTGGCCAGGCTTCGAGTATGGAAAAACTTGATGTCCGAGGAGGTATTTTGAACTATGAGATTGCCAATGGTTTTAAGTTGACAGATGGCCAACGTGAAGCTGTAATGCATGTGCTGAGTTCTGAGGATCGGATTGTTGCTATCCAAGGTGATGCTGGGACTGGTAAAACTACTATGCTTGATACCGTACGCAGTATCGCAGAAAAAGAAAATATCGAAGTAGTTGGACTATCATTTACAGGTAAAGCGGCCAGTGAAATTGAAGAAGCTAGTCAAATTCCATCTAGGACTATAGCTAGTTTTATGGGAGGGCAAGAAGATCTTAAAAATAAACTAGTAGTTATTGATGAAGCTTCAATGCTCTCAATCAAAGACCTGAGTGGATTACTCAATCGCTGCGATGAGAATACCAAGGTCGTACTGATTGGTGATACCAAACAGTTACAAACCATTGGCCAGGGAAAGATATTCAGCAGTTTACAAGAAAAAGAGGTTATTGATGTAGTCAGGATGTCAGAAGTACAGCGCCAGAAAGATCCTGAATATAAGGATATAGTTGATAAATTGAGCGCTAAACAAATTACTGCAGCATTTGATAAGCTTAATGAGTTGGGACGAATTACGCAAATTCCAGATAGAGACTCTCGTTTAAATGAGATAACTAAAGCATATCTAGAAAATGCTAAAGATACGATTATTGTTACTGCCACGAATCTTGACCGCGAAGAGCTTAATCGTATGATTCGTGATGAGCTACGCCATGCTGGTGCATTGAAATCAGTTGATAAGGATTATGTTACCCGCGAAGTTAAATCATTACGTGGAGAAGACAAATACTATTCTGAAAATTATAGCAAAGGCGAAATAATAGTCGCCAATTCTGAAGCTGTACTTGGCAAAGCTGGAGCTGAGGCGACTATAACTCATGTTGATCACGTAAAGAACGCAATTACCGTCAATGATGGAATTAATTCTCATATTCTAGACTTGAAAGAATATGGTGATGATCTGCAGTTGTACAAACAAACTAGTCGTGAGTTTGCTAATGGCGACAAGATATTATTTCTAAAGAATGATAAAGGCTTGGAAGTTAAGAATGGACAAACTGGGTATATTTCAGGAATGGATAAGAATGGTACTCTCCAGGTAAAAATGGACAACGGCAAAGAATTGCAATTTAATCCAAATACGCAGTACAAATATATTACGCACGGATACGCATTAACTGATTATAAGAGCCAGGGACAAACCGAACGTCACGTTATTTATCATGCTAATGCTGAAAAGAAAAATGATGTTAACTTTAACCAGGCTTATGTCGGGATTACTCGTGGTAAAGAAAGTGTAACCATCTTTACCAATGATACTGAAAAATTACTCAAAGCGGTACAGGCTGAGCAAATCAAAACCTCAACGCTAGATCATAACCTGGCTACCGCGAAAGCGGCTGTCCAGGCGCGGCTCGAGGAAATAGCCAGCAGAATACCGAGCATTCATAAGCCGCGGCAGGGCAATGTTGCTGATCAAGTTAACCAAAATAAGAGTGAAACCATGAATGATAATAAGCGGTCAGAGCATAATAAAACCAAAGACTCTGAACAGCAGGCTATTGCACCATCTCCAAATAAAGATTGTGGGATGGAGCGCTAAACTAATTTTAGGGTGCTGGTTACCTGAAATAAGTTAACAATTACAACCAGTGTATTTTATTTAGGAGTTTTATTATGAGTATCAATAAAATTTTTATTGGTGGGTATGTAGGGCGCGATCCTGAAGAATTTGAGAGCAAAGAAAAACAATATGTTGGATTCTCTTTTGCTGAAAATCTTGGTAAAGATGAGGATGGTAATGACCGAGTTGCTTGGCATCAGGTTGTTGTGGGTGATAAAACGGCTGAAGTAATTTTAGAGCATGTTAAGAAAGGGGATAAATTGGTACTTGAAGGAAAAGCTTCGGCAGTAGTTTACATGAATAAGGAAAAACAAGTTGTTCCGCAACTTAAAATTTGGCTAACCAACTTTGAGTTTGCTAGCTCTAAGGATAAGGTCGAAAAATTACCAGCAGAGCATATCGCTTAATTTATTGGGTTATACTGGCCATTCTGGCTGGTATAACCTATTTATAATTTTATGAAAGATTTAATGATGGAAAGTACAAATCCAATAAAAGCCATTTACGAACAACGCGCAAAAAACTTGAAAGCTTTAATTGAGGTAAATTATAAAAACATTAATGATTTCTGTAAAAAGAATGGTTTAGACTATGGTGGAGTTTATCGTTACATTCATGGACATATGAATATCGGTAAAATTGCAGTAAAAAAGTTTGAGAAAATTTTTGAGTTATTACCTGGTAGCCTAGATAAAGTAAGTGCTGTATCCAGTGGAATGCACCAAATATCAATTTATCCAACTGATAGCACTTATTCAGGAATTATCGAGATTTTATCCCAGCAAGCCATTTCAACGGCTTATATGAATTTATCTGAAATTAAAAAATTAAACCTTGATAAGCAGAAACAAATTGGCATAAAATACTGCAATGACTCAATGATTCCCCATATCAAAAATGGCTGGTACATCTTAGTTAACACTGAAGATCAAACAATTAAAGACGGTGAAGATTATGCCGTACTTTATAATAACCGTTTTCTAATCAGAAAAATATTCTTCAATCCTGAATCCAATGATTCACTAACGCTAAAAGCAAATAATCTAGAATTTAGTAATTTTACGGTGGATAAGTCCGAAATTGTTATTATCGGCAGACCTGTGTATATCTTACTGGGTAAATTCTAACTTTTTTACTTTACTCACAGATATTGTGAATAAGTGCTGAGTAATTACATGATTTATATGATACACCCAATTAAGCAACAGTATTATTGGTTAGGACTGCAGCAGGATTTATTTGGATCCTGGTGTATACATAAATGCTATGGGGGACTAGATAACAAGCATCGAAGAAGTATGTTTATTCCATATCAGGACAAATTGTTAGCATCACAAGCTATGGCAGATATTGAGCATACTCGCCGTCAGCTTGGTTATGTTTATGCCGATATTCAAGATCCTGATAAATTTCACTTGAAGCCACAGACCATTGTTGATGTCTTGAATGATTTATAGTAGAAAGTAAATTTGTTACGGGTTTAGTATTATAGTAAAATGTCATTGTTAACATTTTGGGATTAAGAATATGAGTGAAGTTAAAAAATTTAATGATGGTACAATAAATCTTATAAATGAGATCTTTAATGGAAAAGATGATTTTTTTTGTAAGAAATTTTATGAAGATTACCATGTAAAAGATATTATTCCAACATCTAAACCGGAGTGTAAATTACTCTTTATTGTCGAGTCACCGCATACAGATGAGATCAAACTTGAAAATAAATACCCACTCGCCGGAGATTCTGGTAGAAATTTATCAAATTTTATTTATACAACTATTCTTCAGAAAGAGCTTAAAAAACAGTTATATTGCAAGCAAACATTAAGTAAGTTATCTATTTACAATTTAAAACATATCAATGATAAAAGTCAAGCATCAGTAACTTCAAATTTTAATATTCAATTACCATGCAATATAGATACATCTAGGTTAGAAGGTTTTGGTATGAGTGAACTAATAACTGCGGCGAATGAATTTTTAGCATTTGGCAAGTGGTTGTCAAATGCAAAGTCTAATCCAGGAATTGGCATCATGAATATCTGTAATATTCCCATACAAAGCAAAGCTTACATAGAGAAATACAAAGTCGGCATTAAAACAAAATTAGAACCATTTCGAGATCCAAAAATCACTGAGGATGTTAAAAGGACTCAGAAAAAAATACATGATTTATTAATTGCTAATACAAGAAACAAAATATGTCATTATAAGCCCTCAATTGTTGTTTTGTGCGGTCGAACTGCCGAGTATTTTTATAATGAAGCAAAAAATGACCAAGGTGCTTATATTTTTCCGAATGGGTATTTTATATATCACCCATCTCGTATTTTTGATAATAATAACATATCTAAAATACCTAATCATATTTTAAACCTGTCTAAAGCTCTGGAAGAATATGTAAAAAAGTGACCTCTACCAGAAAGCATCACAAAAACCCTTTAAATTATTAATTCGCATTTTTTGGTGGTTGATTGGAATACATTTAACATATAATTATCACTCATTACTAAAGTTCCATGTTAATGGTTCTTTAGTAACTGGATGCTTACCAGCAGATTTATATTGATATTTGCCACGTACAATATTATTGTTTAAATGCCGCATAATAACTGTATGAGCAGTCAATCCGCACCAAGCTGCCGCTTCTCTCATGCTGTTAAATGTCTCGCCAGTCGAAGCCTGAACTTTCTTAGGGCATTGACCATGAGTTTTATTATGATTATAGATATCATCTCTAATTTGAGCTGATTTGGTGGTCCATTTTAAGTTGCTAAAATTATTATTCAATTGATTTTTATCAATGTGGCCAACTATTTTCAACCTATCAGGATTTGGGATATATGTCAATGCAACTAACTGAGCAATACTATAATACTTTGTGAGGCCATTTATTGCAAGACTTACCACTAGCGATCCGTGTTTTGAAAGGCTTGGTATTAACCATTTTCCGTCATGTGATTTTACTCCTCTACAGGTATCCCAACTTTTGGGGTAGCTCCAAACTCTCCCAGAGGAGGTTATTGCATATAGCCCCTCGTAGCCAGGGATATCTTTAATAATCTCATCATTTTCTAGAATAGGAGTATTTTTCATAGTATTCGTAATAAATCAGCAAAAAATTATATTCCATAATATTATCACACATATCTAAGCAAATTAATTAACCTTTACTCATCCTAAGTGGCAACTTCACCGCCATCGAGGCGGTTCATTGCCAGCTAACGCTAACTCTCAACCCCATGCCAATATTCTGCCACCACTTTCACCCTAAGCAATCCTAAACCTGCAGATACTTTGTTTAGCTTACCGACATTGAAGTGTTTAGCCAGTCGCCTGGCTATAAATTATGCTTGCTTTTTTGTCATTCATAAAAACCACGGTCTTTAAGTTTACCGTGGTTTTTCTTTAACCATGCCAAAAATGCGCACAATTTAACACACTAATCAATCTCGGAACATTCGCCAAGCGGTCATTTGATTGTACCGCCTGGCTCATTATTTTTTGAGTGTATCTGCAGCTTAAGGATTGCTAATCCGCAAATTTTTTTTGAATTTTTTTTGCTGGGCAAAATAAATATCAAAATAAATTGGCAGACTCAGGGGGTTCAAGTGGTGGCGTCGTATTGGCATGGGGGTAAAAAAGACCTCTGCAAACCAAAGCACTAGATATTTAACAAGCAGGATTTACAAGTAACAAGCAAATTAATAGCTGACTACTTACGGCGGACGTGGAGAACCACTAATTGTACCGTGAGCTAGTTAAGGGCTTGTGAACGAAGTATTTAACAGAGATTAATAATATTTGGGGGGGGGTAATAAATCATGTATCAAGATTTACTTTTATACTTTCCACGTCTTAATGGAGGCGTGAAATCAATGAGGACAGATTGGCAAGTATTTAGTCGTCAGTTTTCGATTGTTCATGAGTTGGCTAATACGGCTGAGGACTGGGAGATTTTTTTAACACAAGCTGGGTTGCCGTTAGATTTTAAGCCAGATTATTCTAGCAGTGGCTTTTGTAGCGAAGCTTTTAATGAATTGTGTGAGCTGGGTTATATTGAAAATACTGAGTTTGATTTTATGGAATGCTTTGCATATAACGGCAAGGTATTCGCTAGTCCAATTAATACTAATTTGCAAAGCGGTAAGCATATATCTAAGGCTTGGGATTTATTCGTTGAATATTTTGAACAAGCTAATGACTGTAAACTTTATTTTAAATAGGCGGTGTATATCATGACAGTAATTTTACAAGAAATCAGCAAAGGTAGACAAAATGTATTTGTTTAAAAAATCATTCAAGGAACAAATCATTTAATTAGGTTAACGCTTAATAGTGATAGTTATGAGGCACAATGTTATTCGAGAGTCTATGTTTTTGATAAAGCTACGAATAACTGGAATATTTTATATAAAAACTTTAATCACTCAATCCCAAGTGAGCTTGTATATCGGATTAATAACAACCAAAACCCTGACTGTTTACTGCGTTATTTTACCGATGAAATAAAGCATTTGCAAAAGATTGCCAGCAAACTATTACAGGATAAATTCTAAATTTTACTAAATACATTAGCCACTCATTGAGTGGCTTTTTTTTATTAGGATAGCAAATCATGGAACATAAAAATAACTCAAATAATAATCAAACTTTACCACTTCACAAATTAGAGCAATTTATTGCTAATGTTAAGGTACTCGAAGAATTAGCAAAGCCAAAGCCTAAACCGGAAATTTTAAAGAAATATAAAGGTTTTGGCGGTTTACGCAACTGCTTTTGGGATAAACAGCTATACGGGCAAATAATGCGCGCGATTCGTTCTAACTTTGGTACTGAAAGAGAAAAAGACGTTCTAGAGAACTTACGTCAAAGCACTAAAAGCGCATACTATACACCAAAGGAGGTGATTAGCTTTATGTACCGTTATTTAGAGCAAGTTTGTAACTTTACCGGAGGCGAGATATTAGAGCCATCATGTGGCAATGGTGCATTTTTTGAATATATGCCAGAATCAATCAGGCAAAATAGCCAGATTACTGGTGTTGAGTACGACATCTTAACCAGCAAGCTAGTAAAAAACATCTACCCAGACATTGAAGTTATAAATAATGGCTTACAAAATATTGACTTTGGCGCTAAAAAATACGACTTGATTATCGGCAATCCGCCCTATAGCGATGAAAAAATGACTGATGGTTTTATGCCGGACTTAAACGGCTATACCATCCACCATTATTTTACGGCTAAATGTATGCGATTACTGAAAGATGATGGTATCTTGGCGTTTGTACTACCATCGTTTTATATGGACATACCACGCAGCAACACCAGACACATCATAGACAATGAAAGCGTTGTTATTGATGTTCTGCGCTTACCGGAAAACTTATTCGACCAAGCGACTATAACGGTTGATATTCTATTTATCCGTAAGACGGGAAATAAAATTCATGACATCACCCAAACAGCAACGTATAACCAAGGCGAGGCAAGCGAGCAGCTAAATGCTTACTGGCTCAATAATCCTAAGCGTATCATTGGCAAACTCAAGCTAAAATGGGTTAAGGCTTATAACCGTTATGTACCAACCTGTGAGGTTCAAGATAAGGCTAAAACCTTAAACTACCTCAAATGTTGTGAGTTTACCGAGGCAACTATCAGCAATTATCAAAATATTATTGCTACTGAGGCAGCAACCAAACCCGTAAATCAAGATGCACCACAAGTTGTTAGGGATATTAACCAGTTACTAACTGAAGTAGTTTGCATTAGCAATGAGCTAGGGCAGTGGGCTACACGGTTTAATAACCTATTTCAACGGCTTGATTCAATTAAAACAATGTTACAAATTAACTAACCCAGCAATTTTGCTATCCAGCCGCAGAGATTATTTCAATGCGGCTATTTTTTATGAGGTATCAAGATGTTAATAAATGATATTACTACTTATTTAGCTGAGTTAACTAGTACAGGCTTGAAAATATATAAAACACCAAACATTTTATATATTTTATGTGATATTGAGGTGAAAATCCCTTTTTACGATGGAAGTGACCCTAGAAGTCGGAGAGGACAAAATGGCATAGTCAAATATTTCAAATTTGATTGTGACTATGGGAGCTGTACTCTAAATGTTGTGTTTTCAACCCCAGATAAGGACTTTAAATACCATGCAGAATTTGATTATTCAATTTTTACAGAACATTTAAGTTTAACTAAGCGAAACAAGCTTGAGGATTTTATTGAGGCATTAATAAATGAGACTAAATCAGGGAAGTACTAATTACTACTGTAATAAATATCTAACAGAAAATTTTTTAGGAGTCTTATAAACATGGTAAATATAGAAAATCATGAAATGGCAACAGTCTTGCAGTATGATGTTACCGTTGAAGTTGCATTTAATAACTGCAACAAGACAATAACATTTTTAAATACCGCCGTATTTTGTGGTGGTAGACCAGAATGGCAAAGATTTTTAGTAGAGTTGGGTTCTGGCGCTGAAAAATCCGTTATGTCACTCAAATTTATTGATGAAGCGCAAGCTATTAATTTTTATAACAAATTATTACAAATATTTAATAATTGGTAATCATTAATCATCAAATAATTTATTTTTACTGTCAAGCCGTCGAGATAAACTCAATACGGCTATTTTTAGGAGTATTACAACATGGGAAAAATTAAATTTACACAATTAGCAAGAACAGATAATGAAAAAATCTACTTGCTTAAAAACTCAAAAGCAATAACGGCAGGAACTTGGCAGCAAATTATGGAACGTCTGCCTGTTCTTAGCGCTAATGAAGTCAATCAAATTATCAATGATGTTATGGTTTATGGGCGATGCACTTTCACATCACTAGATAACAGCTACCAGATTTATAATAATCAATCATTCTATGAATATATCTCACTTATTTGCAATAAGGAGGTTGTCGAGATTGCCCGGTATTTTAGAAACGTAAGCTTTGATGATTTGAATGAGTAGAAGTTGCTCGCGCCCGCTAACGCGGGCAGCAATCAACTTACGACCATTTTACCCACCCACCCGGACAGAATAAGCAAAATTCAACACCATCAATTGAGCCATTTGAATAATTGGCAATATCTCAGGCTTTGACAAAAATCCGGTCACATTTCCATGTGCCAGACTTTTGTCAATAAATTTTATTTGCTAAGGGCTGTTTCATGGTTTTAGTACCATAAAACAACCCTTTTCACGCGCACAAAATTTACCGCCTATATTGCCGCTGGATTTAATTCTGACAATGCACAATTGTGCCAGAATCAAACCCAAATATAGTTGGCTCTATGTATGATGCTGAATTTTGGTTTGGATAAACCCAATGGTCGTTCGATAAATTAAAAAACATGCTATAATAAAATACCTATAATAACAAATATCGCTGTAAAAAGAGGTTGATTCGTGAAGCAATATATAAGTTATATTATTGATGTTGTAATAATTTCTTTTGCTTGCTCCTCTATGTTGCTTATAGTTGCTAAATTATATAACTTAAACTTTGTAAAGCATATTGACTCAACAACACTAGTTGCGATACCAGCAAGCATACTTGCATATTTCACATATAAAGTAAGTAAGAAACAAACCCATCAAATAATAATTAAACAATACACTGAACACATGGAAGATTTTTTTGATACTTGGATTAGATATCAAAATAGTTTTCCTCTTCCAAAGTATCTTGGAATAATGAAAGACATTAATGAAAATATTACAGACATCATCCCTAATTATTCTGAGCTAAAAAATAAATTATTTGTGCTAAATCTTAGAGCTGGTAAATTTGAGGCAACCGAGATAACTAGTGCAATGCAATCTTTTTGGAACAAATTTTTAGAATCTCAACAAGCATTATCAATACACTGTACATGGGATCAACAAGTAAAAGAAATTGAAAGTTATTATGAATCACTAAATATATTACAAACAAGTGGTATTCAAGTAGAGATTGACCCAACAATGTCTGTAGAAAGGCTTAAGGATTGCCGTATTAAACGTAACGAAGCAAGTAAAACATTAAGCGATAACGTTATGTTTTTCTTTAACGATGGTCTTATTGAAATGAATAATGCTTATTACAAAGCAATTCGTCGACTAAGTTAAATCTTATAACCACTTTATAAAGTAGAAACATGAGCCAAAATTTTAGTTGGAACTACATTATTAGTGTCTATAATTCAAAACAAAATGGATTTGAAGAGCTAATTTGCCAATTAGCTAGAACGCATGAAGAATATAGTCACGCTACTTTTACAAAAGTTGGAAATCCAGATGCGGGGGTTGAGTGTTATTATACGTTGGGGAATGGAGATGAGATTGGCTATCAGGCAAAATATTTTACCTCTTCATTTGCTACTTCGGAATGGAGTCAAATTGATCATTCTGTACAGACTGCAATAGAAAAACATCCAAGGCTAGTTAAATATTATATTGCAGTTCCTGTAGATAGAGCAGATGCTAGAATAGGCAAAAAATCCTTTAAAGATAAGTGGGATGAGAAAGTTACAGTTTGGAAGAAATTTGCCACATCAAAAGGTATTACCAAAATAGAGTTTGAATATTGGGGTAGCTCTGAGTTAATTGACTTACTTAAAAAAGATTGTAACGCTGGATTACAAAAATTCTTTTTTGGTGAGCTTGAGCTCTCAGATAAATGGATTTCCCAAAAAAATCAAGAGGCAATAATAAATCTTGGTCCGCGGTATACTCCAGAAATAAATATTGACTCAGATCTAGTGAAATACTTTGATGCTATAGGGCGTACGGATAAACTTCAAGAACAGGCAGAAAGTTATTTACATGAACTGTTATTAGCATATAGGATATTCAAACCACAATATCCCAGTCAACAATGTATCGAGCAACTCATTCAAAGTATCTCAAGCGAGTTTGATCTAATAAAATTCAATAATACCTCAGATATTAATATTTCAAAATTAGAAGAAAGTATAAAAGAGCTTGTAACAAAGTTGGAGGATATAATTGATCAACTTAAAGTCACGATAACGAAGGTAATACTCCCATTTTTAGAGCAATTTAAAAGTATAGATTATTTACGGCTTAAATAATTACTTCTTAAATACTGGTGGTATGCCACCATTTGCCATATGTGGTCTCACATTATTATACATCCAGAGCCACTGAGTTGATT
>ERZ650309.66-NODE-66-length-49930-cov-9.238015_pt1 | contig 49930 bp, 47 predicted proteins | sample MGYA00376245_ERZ650309 | MGnify/ENA primary metagenome ERZ650309 (study PRJEB26733, sample SAMN07839294) | wastewater metagenome | biome: urban; feature: wastewater treatment plant; material: waste water | place: USA: North Carolina | collected 2016-04-26 ... | reverse complement strand
ATGCCAATGCCCCCAAAGGTGGTGATTTACGTTTAGCCTCTGTGGGTGGTTTTGATAGCACCAATCCGTTTATTGATAAAGGTAATGCTATTGATGGCACACAATATTTGTATGACTCATTAACAGTAGCTTCTTTAGATGAGCCATTTAGCCGTTATGGTTTATTAGCCGAAAAAATCGAACGTGATCCCGAAGACTATAGTTGGATCATTTATCACATCAATCCTAATGCTAAATTTAGTGATGGCAAACCAGTCACTGCCGAAGATGTTGCCTTTACTTTTAATATTCTCAAAAAAGACGGTGGAGCAAGTATTAAGAATTATTATGGTGATATTGAAAAAGTTGAAGCCATTGACAAATTAAAAGTTAAATTTAGTTTTAAAAATAAAAATAATCGTGAAATTGGCTTAGTGGTTGGCGAACAATCTATTTTTCCCAAACATTACTGGCAAGGTCGAAGTTTCAATGCCACCAATTTAGATATTCCTATTGGCAGTGGTCCTTATATTTTAAGCAAAATTGATGCAGGGCGAAGTGTCGTTTATACCCGTAATCCTAATTATTGGGCTGCTAATTTGCCTGCCAACAAAGGCCGATATAACTTTAATAGTATTACTTATATCTCTTATCGAGACACTACTGTTACTTTAGAAGGCTTTAAAGCTGGTCAATATGACTTTAGAATTGAGAATAAAGCCAAAAGCTGGGCAACTGATTATAACTTTCCAGCCATTAAACAAGGACTGGTCAAAAAATATGAGCAAAACAATGCCCTACCTCAAGGTATGCAAGGTTTCGCCTTTAATTTACGCCGTCCATTATTTCAAGATGCACGAGTTCGCCAAGCTTTAGCCTATGCCTTTGACTTTGAATGGAGCAACAAAGCCTTATTTAATAATGCTTATACGCGTAGCAAAAGCTATTTTGCCAACTCTGAATTAGCAGCAACAGGTTTACCGACAGGTGCAGAATTAGCCTTATTAGAACCTTATCGCAAACAATTACCAGCCAGTGTATTTACCAACACTTATGAGCCACCAAAAACTGATGGTTCAGGTAATAATCGTGCAAATTTAATGGCTGCTCAACAGTTATTGGCTAGCGCAGGTTGGACAGTTAAAAATGGCAAGTTAACTAACAGCAAAAATGAAGAATTTAAATTTGAAATGTTATTGGTTATGCCTGATTTTGAACGTGTGGTACAACCCTTTAAACAAAACTTAGCGCGTTTGGGTATTGATATGAGTATTCGGGTGGTTGATATGCCACAATACATTAACCGTGAACGTAGTTTTGATTTTGATATGGTGGTTGAAGGCTTTCCTCAATCCCTGTCACCAGGTAATGAGCAACGCGGCTTTTTTGGCTCTAAAGCGGCTGATAGTTTTGGCAGCCGAAATATAATTGGCATCAAAAGTCCTGTTGTAGATGCTTTAATTGAAAAAATCATTGGTGCAACCACACGCGAACAATTAGTGACCGCCACCCGCGCTTTAGATCGGGTGTTATTAGCAGGACATTATGTTATTCCTCATTATTACACAGGTAAGTATCGGATCGCTCATTGGAATTATTTAGAGCAACCCACGGTGAAGCCTAAATATGGCTTAGCCATTGATTTTTGGTGGGCAAATCAACAAAATTTAGCTAAAGTACGCGCCGCTCAAGGGAAAAAATAGGCGTTGACTCCGTTCAGCCAAGGTAAAAATGCACCCTGAGCACAGTCGAAGGGTCATTTTTACTGATTTATTCAAATAGCTAAAAGAAAGTTGGAGTATGTACTTGTGTTTGCTTATGTTTTACGGCGTTTATTGTTAATTATTCCTACCCTGTTTGGCATATTATTAATTAACTTTGTCATTACCCAAGCAGCACCCGGTGGTCCTATCGAACAAGCCATCGCCAAAATTCAAGGATTAGAAGCTGGCAATCGCGCAACTGGCAGCACTCAAGGTGATGTGAGCAGCCAAAGCACCAGCTCATCTGCCAATAATAATCAATCCAATTATCGTGGCGCACAAGGTTTAGACCCACAACTGATTAAAGACCTCGAAAAACAGTATGGTTTTGATAAAACTGCTAGCGAACGTTTTTACTTACTGATTAAAAATTATCTGAGTTTTGATTTTGGTCAAAGCTTTTTTAGAGATGCTAGTGTTATTGATTTAATTAAAGAAAAAATGCCTGTCTCCATTTCTTTGGGTTTATGGAGTACCTTAATTGTTTATTTTATTTCCATTCCTTTAGGCATCAAAAAAGCCATAAAACATGGCTCACGTTTTGATGTTGCCACCAGTAGTTTAATTATTGTCGGTTATGCCATACCCGGTTTTTTGTTTGCCATTTTATTAATTGTGTTATTTGCAGGTGGCAGTTATTGGCAAATTTTCCCAATGCAAGGTTTAGTCTCAGAAAACTTTGATCAACTCTCAACAGGTCAAAAAATCTTAGATTATGCTCACCACATGGTCTTGCCCACCATTTGTTTAACCATTGGCGGTTTTGCTACTCTAACCATGCTCACCAAAAATGCTTTTTTAGATGAAATTCATAAACAATATGTCACTACCGCTAAAGCTAAAGGGCTAAATGACAGCCAAGTGTTATATGGTCATGTGTTTCGTAATGCCATGTTAATTATTATTGCTGGCTTTCCTGCGGCATTATTAGGCGTATTTTTTACTGGCTCATTTTTGGTTGAAGTCATTTTTAACTTAGATGGTTTGGGTTTATTAAGTTTTGAATCAGTGATTAACCGTGATTACCCTGTTATTTTTGGCACTTTATTTATTTTTACTCTGATTGGTTTAGTGCTGCGTATTATTAGTGATGTGACATATATGTTAGTTGATCCACGCATTGATTTTAATAGTCGGGGATAATCATGGCACTATCTCCTCTTAATCAACGCCGTATTGCCAATTTTAAAGCCAACAAACGTGGTTATTATGCCTTATGGCTATTTTTAGTGCTTTTTGTATTTAGTTTATTTGCCGAATTTTGGGCAAATGATAAACCGTTATTAGTGTCTTATAAAAATAACTATTACACACCTATTTTTAAAGATTACCCCGAAACCACCTTTGGCGGCACACTTAACAGTAACACCGATTATCGTGACCCTTATGTTGCGGGTTTAATTAATGAGCAAGGTTGGATTATTTGGCCACCGATTCGTTTTAGTTATAGCACGATTAATTACAACCTAACTGTCCCTGCACCTGCGCCTCCTTCTGCCGATAATTGGCTCGGTACAGATGACCAAGGCCGAGATGTCTTGGCGCGCATTATTTATGGTTTCAGAATTTCAATTTTATTTGCTTTAACCTTAACCATTGGTAGCTCCGTGGTTGGTATTATTGTTGGGGCAATACAAGGCTTTTATGGCGGATGGGTTGATTTAATTGGTCAACGAATTATTGAAGTATGGTCTGGCCTACCGATGTTATTTATGCTGATTATTATGGCGAGTTTGGTTGAGCCGAATTTTTGGTGGTTGTTAGGTTTAATGTTGCTGTTTAGCTGGACGGAGCTGACAGGCTTAGTTCGTGCTGAGTTTTTGCGCGGTCGTAATTTAGAATATGTTCGTGCCGCACGCGCTTTGGGACTCAGTGATAGCAAGATTATGTTTAGACACATTTTGCCCAATGCCATGGTTTCTACTCTATCTTTTCTGCCCTTTATTTTTACAGGTGCAATTGGTTTATTAACCTCCCTAGACTTCTTAGGGTTTGGTTTGCCTGTTGGTTCACCGTCATTGGGGGAATTAGTTGCCCAAGGCAAAAACAATATGAGTGCGCCGTGGTTGGGTTTATCGGCTTTTTTTACTTTAGCCATTTTATTAACGCTTTTAGTTTTTATTGGTGAGGCGGTACGCGATGCCTTTGACCCCCGCAAACAATGATCCACTATTAGTGGTCAACGATTTACATGTGCGCTTTTATAATACAGGCACACAAAGCACTGAACCTGTAAAAGGTGTGAGCTTTAGCCTTAATCAGGGTGAGATGTTAGCCATTGTTGGTGAAAGTGGTTCGGGTAAATCCTTAACTGCGCAATCTATCATGAGATTATTACCCGATTCAGCACGTTATCAAGGGCAAATTTTATTTAATAGTGAAGATGTCTTAACCGTTCCTATCGAACGTTTACAACAATTACGCGGTGATAAAATTGGCATGATTTTTCAAGAGCCAATGACCTCACTTAACCCGTTACATACCATCGAAAAGCAAATTAGCGAAAATATCCTGCAACACCAACAACTCAGTAAAGCACAAGCGCAACAACGCACCTTAGAATTACTAAAAGAAGTTGGCATTCCTGAGCCTGAAAAACGTCTTAACAGCTATCCACATGAGTTATCAGGCGGTCAGCGGCAACGGGTGATGATTGCCATGGCCTTAGCCAATAATCCTAAATTATTGATTGCTGATGAGCCAACCACTGCCCTTGATGTGACATTACAAGAGCAAATTTTGCATTTATTACAACAGCTACAAGCCAAATTTGGTTTAGCAGTGCTGCTAATTTCCCATGATTTAAGTTTAGTTCGTCGTTTTGCTCAACGTGTTGCAGTCATGCAGCACGGTTTAATGGTCGAAATTAAACCCACACAGCAGTTATTTGCTGAACCTGAACATCCCTACACCCAAATGCTCTTAGCCGCTGAGCCTGATGGACAGCCAACACCTGTGGCCGAAGATGCCGCCACTATACTCAAAATTGACCAGCTACGTTTATGGTTTCCCATTAAACAAGGTTTTTGGCAACGGGTGGTTGGTCATATTAAAGCGGTGGATGGTATTGATTTACATCTCAAAGCAGGCGAAACTTTGGGTGTGGTAGGTGAAAGTGGCTCTGGCAAGTCCACCCTTGCCTTTGCCATTACCCGACTCAGCCCTATTACCGAAGGGACGATTATATTTGCAGGTCAAGACATTGTGACTTTGTCACAAAAACAACTTCGTCCTTTACGCAAAGATCTACAAATCGTCTTTCAAGACCCTTATGGCAGCTTAAGCCCACGTCTGAGTATTGGGCAAATTATTAGTGAAGGCTTAGAATTACTTGGTTTGGCCAAAGAGGAACAAGAGCAACGGGTGATTGAAGCATTAACTGCTGTTGAACTTGACCCTAATTCTCGTCATCGTTACCCCCATGAGTTTTCGGGCGGTCAACGTCAACGTATTGCCATTGCGCGTGCGCTGGTGCTAAAACCAAAGTTATTAATTTTGGATGAACCCACCTCAGCACTGGATAGAACCGTACAAAAACAAATCGTCTTGTTATTACGTCGCCTACAAAGCGATTATGGCTTTGCCTGTATTTTTATTAGCCATGACCTAAAAGTAGTCAAAGCGGTCAGCCACCGTGTGTTAGTAATGCGGCATGGCGTGATGATTGAAACGAATGATACTGAGCAATTATTTAATCATCCTCAACAAAGTTATACGCAACAATTATTGCAAGCAGCTTTTGCCAATAGTGCTTAAATGCAGCTAATTACGTTAAAATAAGGAACTGTTTTTTTGATATGGCATCAAGGATTTAAAGGATGAAACTGATTATTGCATTATTGTTTTTGGTATTGCAATCTATGGCTTATGCTCAAGAATGTGTGGTATTACTTCATGGTTTAGGTCGCTCTACGTGGTCAATGCGACTAATGGCAAACACCTTAGAAAAACAAAAATATTTAGTGATTAATCAAAATTATTTATCTCGAGAAAAATCTATTCCTGAACTTGCACAAATTGTTGGTGAAACACTTCAACGTTGTGAAAAACTCCAACCAACGGCTATTCATTTTGTCACGCATTCTCTAGGTGGCATTTTGGTGAGAGCTTATTTTCATCAACACCCTACTCATCCTTTAGTTAAACGTGTGGTGATGTTAGGTGCACCCAATCGTGGCAGCGAGGTTGTTGATAAATTTAAAAATAGTTGGTGGTTTAAATGGATGACAGGGCCAGCAGGACAACAATTAGGCACAGACCGTCACAGCTTAGTTCATCAATTACGACCATTGCCCTTTGAAGTGGGCATTATTGCAGGTAACTCTAGCTCTGATCCGTGGTTTGCAGCGTTATTTAGTGGTGCAAATGATGGTAAAGTTTCTGTCGAAAGTACCAAACTGACCGAAATGAAAGATTTTATAGAGGTAGAGAACGGTCATACTTTTATGGCAAACTCACGGAATGTCATTAATCAAGTCAGTGCTTTTTTGGCAACAGGCTCTTTTATCAAAAAACAGCATCTTGCCACTCGCAAATAAATTGGAGCCAATTATGGGTTTTATGAACGGTAAACGCGTGTTAATTGTTGGTGTCGCTAGTAAATTATCTATTGCTTATGGTATTGCCGCAGCCATGCATCGTGAAGGCGCACAATTAGCCTTTACCTATCAAAATGAAAAACTAAAAGCACGCGTTGAAGAATTTGCTGCTAATTTTGGCTCTAGTTTAGTTTTTCCTTGTGATGTGAGTAATGACAACGAAATTAATCAGTTATTTATCAATCTTGGTCAACAATGGGATAGCTTAGATAGTTTGGTGCATTCGGTTGCTTATGCCCCTGCCGATCAATTAGAAGGTGATTTTACCGATGTCACCACCCGTGAAGGCTTTAGAATGGCGCATGATATTAGTAGTTATAGCTTAACCGCTCTCACCAAAGCGGCAAAGCCATTATTAGTTAAAGCTCAAGGCAATGTGATTACTTTAACCTATCAAGGCTCAGAGCGTGTTTTGCCCAATTATAACGTCATGGGTTTAGCCAAAGCCTCTTTAGAAGCCAATGTGCGTTATTTAGCTTCCAGCTTAGGCCCTTTGGGTGTGCGCGTGAATGGCATCTCTGCAGGCCCTATTCGCACCTTAGCAGCTAGTGGCATTAAAAACTTTAGAAAAATGCTCGCTTATAATGAAGCTGCTACACCTTTACGCCGTAATGTCACTATTGAAGAAGTAGGCAATGCGGCTGCATTTTTATGCTCTTCATTAGCCTCTGGCATTAGTGGTGAAATTTTATATGTTGATGGTGGTTTTAATACTACCGCAATGCCTGCTGGCGAGATTTAACCGTGTATGATGACTTACGTTGCAATAACGTAAGTCACTCCAAATTCACAATAGGCAATAACCCATATTTAGCACGAGCTTTAGTACAACGATCATCAATATTGCCCTGCTCATCAATAATATTAAACTCTCGGCAAGTGCTTGAGCGTTGAGGATAAATTGCACAAGAAACAGTCTCACCAATAGTTCCTATCAGTGCAATACAACGCGGATTAGTTTGATTTGTTCCCTTCATACAACTATAAAAATTATTAATATTTTCTGTTAATTCAATCGGAACGCCATTTTCTTGCCCTAAAGTGGTTTCTGCCCAATAAAATGATACTCTAAAATTTCCACAACATGCTCCACATGTTAAACAAGGATTTTTTTGGCTCATAACAATTCTAAAAACAAATTAGGTTAACATTCCAAAATAAATAACGCCCCAATTGGGGCGTTATAATCAAATAAAGCTTTTAGTAATTAGAAACGAGTTTCCATACCAAAACCTAAGTATGTAGCATCAGCATCATCACTAACACCTCCTATTTTGACCTCGCTCTTAATATTGGCCAAATTTACATAGGCTTTAGTTGCTTGTGTAAAATTATAATCAATACCTACACCTATTAAAGTGGTATCCATTTCATCACTACTTGTACCAATAAAGTTTTTGCCTGCATCAAAATTAACCATGCTGAACTGTCCACGTACAGTAACGGCATCCATCTTATACGAACCACTTAACATTAAAAGCTCTTCATCCATTTTAGCGGCGATTGTATTTAAATTATTAGACGCTTCTGATTGTTGAAACATTGTCGAGATAGTTAAATCATTAAGCTTATAACGTGCATTAAACCTCATGGTATCACGCTTTTCTGAGTATGATGTAGCCGCTACAGGCACATTACCTACTAGTTTAGCAACTTCATTAGCAACTTCAACAACCAACTCAGGCAATTTAGTAGTAACATCCTTATCCATTGCAAAAGATAAATATAAATTATCGTCTTCATAACTTAATGCAGTAGAAATTGCGTCAGCAATATGGTTTTCATTACTAGCACCTTCACTAGGCTGCAATGTTAAATTCACTCCAAAAACATCCAAAAATTTTGGAGATACATAATTTATAGAATTCTCCAATCTCATTTGCCCCGTCGCATAGTTATCCATATCTAAGATTGTATTATCATTAAATACATCAATATCATCCTCAGCATTTTTTAATGGAGAGTCAATATTGCCCAAGCGCACTGTACCCCATTGGTAGTGTTTTAAACCCAAATAACGTTCGCGAGCATTTAAATCTCCTGCTGTAGCATCCCCCTGAACTCCCCATTCCGCTTTATAAACAGCGGTAAATTCTTCGGTTAATTTTTCGTTACCTTTAACACCAATACGAGAAGAATTACTGTTTAATTCCCATACTTTGCCATCAACACCAGCACCTAAATCTTGATCCATATAATCAACAGATAAATTCAAACGACCATAAACAGTTGGTGCAGCTTGTGCAGTCAGTGGTAATAATGTCGCAGCAGCAATGGCAACAGCTAATAATTGACGCTTCATATCTAATCCCCTCTTGGTTTTATAATGGTGTGGGACACTTACAATGCATTAGGACAAAATTGACTCACTGTAACTGTTAATTCAACCACACATCTATGACACAATTTGTAACACATTCAAAAACGATGTCAATAATATTTTGCAAAACTTTTTTGCACTTTTTTATTGCTTTTTGTAAACAATGCACCAAAAAAAATTTATTTAGTGCAAATGCTCTATTTTCACTCTTGTAACAAATTATTCATAAGCTCGTCAAGCATCATCACAAAATGCTTTTCTTAATTACGCACCAAACGTATCGCAAATAATTCTGTTTTTTGTTCTGGACGGGCAACGCCATCATCAAAATTAACCCTCCACGCACTATTGCCATCATCACTATTAGGTGACGCTGTCCAATACGTTGTTTTAACCATACCTTTACTAAAAGTATTTTGATTAATTGCCATGTCATAACAAGAATCTTCTATCAAAGTCTTTAACTCTTTAATATTGGGTAATCGCCAACCACTTCCTGTATTAGCCGCAAACTGTAAGGCACTTGCCCATGTGTGTAGGGATTCGACCCCCACACACGCCGTTCCAGAATAACTTTGCCCAACCGCGCAACGCTGCCAAATTAGATTTGTTTTTAAATCCTTCACTTCTTTATTATTATTTTGTAGTTGATAACGTGAGTCAGGCGCACTTTGCTTGATTGATGAAACACAATCTGCAATAGCAGACTGATATATGTTTAATAACATCAATAAACCAATCGTTCTTTTAATTCCTATCATTTTTTCACCATTTCATGATTATTCTACTATAGGGTCTGTTGCGGCTTTGCGTATGGGCACAATCAAAACGTCAACAGCCCCTACAAATTATTGCCCACCACGTACCAACAAAACAGGGAACATATTGCTTTTACTATGCTGACCATCGCTCGCATCTGCAAAGTTTATCGCCCAAGCACTTGCAGGTGACACGGCGACTGTTGTAGATGTCCAATAAGACTTACGCTGCATATTCAAAAACAAATTATTATCGACAGTTGCTAGGGTTGTTTGACCATAATCAAGAATAGATTCTAATTCTTGGCGTGAGGGTAAACGCCAATCACTAAAACCACATAATGCCGATTGATTTACCTTATTTGTATAATCTAAGGTGTTATTGGACTGTTGCTTTCCAACGAAACCGCCATTTGAAGTGGCATCTGTGTTATACCAACTATAAGTATTTTGTGTATCTCGCAAAGCCTTATCATTAGTTTTAACTTCCCAAATCAGGCCTGTTAAATTATCTTTGACACAAGACCATATTGTTGCGTTATCCAATAATAACTCACCTTTGATACCTAACTTACTAAAATCAAATCCAGCAACCCCTATCCCTATTTTCTTTAATTGTTTTTGAGCCGCCAAGGCATCTCTACCAATTTGACCATCTTGTTGCCAATTAAACCAGCCACCTAAATTTGTCACATTACATTGACTAAAAATTGTGTTGTCATTAGCGCATATGGTAATGCCCGTATCATTTATTTTGTCAACTGCGACACTATCGGCCTTTAGTGTTGTCACAAACAACACTTGACTACTAGTAGACAAACCTTGCTCATCTTTTACTAACAACTTAACACTATAATCAGTTTGTACTTTTAATTCATCAAGTTGTGTACTTAGTGTGTTTGATAAGGTCTTTTTAAGTGTTGTTAAACTTGGCTGAAAGTCTGCTTTTCCCTCAGTTATATGCACTTCATAAACTAATTTTTCTGGCAAGGTGCTATCATCTTTAGCCGCTGCCCATTCAATAGACAAACTCGTTGTTGTTAGCGCTGTTACTTTTGCCAAAGATACATTGGTTGGAGCTTGATTAATCGGTGGAGTGCTTTCATTTAAAGTCGTCACTGTTTTTGCAGAACTAATAGTTTTAAGCCCTTGGCTATCTATAGCTATTAATTTAACTTGATAAGCTGTTTGTGCTTTTAAGCCTGTGATTACAGCGTTTAAAACATTTTTACCCGAAAATTTACGTGTTGAGTCACTCACGGTAAAATCGCCACCTTCAGAGAGATGAATCTCATAACTTAAGTCAGTGGCAATCGTTTTGTCATCGCTGGCACTATCCCATTCAATTTGTACTTCTGAAGAGCTAGTTGCTGTTGCTTTTTTAATAGCAACATTAGTTGGTGCTTGATTAAGCTCAGAATTATTATTGTTATTGTTATTAGTATTATTATTGGTTGATGGTGACGAGTCTCCGCCACCACCACCGCCACAAGCAGTTAGTAAACATATTGAAGATAGTAAAAAGATTTTTTTTATTTTGGCCTTAGATGCCTGTTTATCAAAATTAGCCAACATGGCGATATTCCCAAATAACATTAAATACAAACTAATTATACGAGCTAGATCATATTTGAGCTATCAAGCTTTGTAACTAGCGACAGTTAATTTTTTGTTGATTTTTTGCAGATGTTAAAATGTTACTTTGCGTTACCTATTGTTAACAAATCGTTACTTTGACATTGTCAAGATGTTACTGTTACCTGATTTTTATTTGAAAGTAACATTTACAAAAGCCAAAAAGCTCAAAAAACCAACACAATGTATATTTATCGCCCAAAATACTCATTTAAAAAAGTTGGCACACTCTATGCAATATATTATTTGCGTAACAGATAACAACAAATTGTACGCAAGATAATAACAACAATAGATAACGATAATAATGCTGGTGTAGTCAGGATGACAAATGCAACTAGCTCTAAATAGTGACAGCAATCGAAAGATTGAAAGTCATCAAGTAGAACTGACGAATAACAATAAAAAGCGTCAGATAAGCGATATAACAACAATAAGTCGCAGTGAAACAACAACTATAATATAAAAAGGTGCAAACGCGGGAGCCATAAACTCCCGCGCTTCCTTTTATACAACTTTCACTTTTCTCATTAGCCAACGAATTGCTGTGGGTGATACTCGATCAACATAGACAGCCAATCTCTCTTTTAAGCCGCCAATAATAATGTGCTCTTTACCTTCTGCTAAGGCTTTAACTACCTGCTTTGCAAACTCTTGTGGTGACATGGCTAAATCTTGAGCTTCATCCATTTTATTTTGTGGTGAACCATCACCTGTTAAAGCCGCATAGCTAATATTGGTTTTGACAAAACCCGGATAAATCACACTAACATATACTCCTTTATCATAAACTTCTGCTCTTAATGCGTCATAAAATGCGGCTATGGCGTGTTTTGCTGCTGCATAGGTTGAACGCATTGGTGTTGCAACTAAACCTGCAATACTAGATACCGCCACCAAACGACCACGTTTGCGTGCTAACATATAAGGCAAAATAGTTTTTGTTAATGCAACAGGCGCAAAATAATCCATCTCCATTAAGGTACGATCAACAGCCAAACTGGTGTCTTTAATCAAACTACGTTGGCTAACCCCTGCATTATTAATTAATAAGTCAACCCCTCCAGTTTGTTGTTCAACTTCTGTTACTACTGTTGATAATTGATCTATATCTGTCATATCAAACGCAATAATCATGTGTTTTTCTGAATTTACACAGCGTTGTTTTACTTGTTGCAAAACATCTGCTCGCCGTGCCGATAACACTAACTTTGCACCTTGCTTAGCAAACTCATAGGCTAATGCTTCACCAATACCACTCGATGCACCTGTAATCCACACTACTCTATTACGAAACGGCATTTTTTTCTCCTATTTTATTGTTTTTGAGCTTTGGCAACAGCAACCACTCTTCTATTTTGTAAGCGACCTTGCTCTGTTGTATTATCCGCTATTGGTCTCAATTCACCATAGCCAATCGCTAACAAACGTCTGGCATCAACACCAAAACGAATGAGTTCTCTACGAACAGCTTCTGCACGTCTTTGTGATAGTTTTTGGTTATGTGCAATACTCGCTCTGTCGTCAGTATGCCCTTCTATAACAACCGTGACATTGGGATACTGACGCATAAAATCTGCAACTTTTAAAATATCAACAAAGGCGTTATCAACAATAGTGGCTTTATCTGTGGCAAATAACACATTAAGTTTTATTTCTACATCTTCTAACAATACTAATGGACATCCTTTAGCATCAACCTTAGTTCCTAAAGGAGTATTAGGACAACTATCTTGTGCATTTTTGACACCATCTTTATCTAAGTCATCATCAATGACAACATTGACAGGACAGCCCCTAACATCAACTTTAGTGTTTGATGGGGTACTTGGACATTTATCTTCATCATCATTAATCCCATCTTGATCTTTATCACTTTGATTAATACCGTTGACATAGTTATTGTTAGTAACAGTGACATTAATTGGTGCAGCCGCCCCACCCCCACTATAACTCGTACTATTTCCGCCACTAGGCTTACCTGTCCAATTATTACTATTTCCGCCTGTATTAGTACTTAAAGAACAGCCTTTATCATCAACTTTGGTATTTGTAGCTGTATTAGGGCATTTATCTTTTGAGTTTTTGATGCCATCTTTGTCATCATCACCATCAATCGGACAGCCTTTGTCATCAACTTTGGTATTGGCAGGTGTATTAGGACATTTATCTACAGAGTTTTTAATGCCATCTTTGTCGTCATCACCATCAATCGGACAACCTTTGTCGTCAACTTTGCTATTAGCAGGTGTATTAGGGCATTTATCTACAGAGTTTTTAATGCCGTCTTTATCGTCATCAGGGTCAATAGTACAACCTTTTTGATCTACTTTGACATTTGATGGTGTATCTAAACATTGATCTATTTCATCATTAACACCATCAAAATCAAAATCAGGGATGAGTGATAGTCGTGGAGAAATCGGGAAAATATATTGTGGCGGTGTAATTGCGATTGTTTCATCAAAGTCTTTTTCTACAAATGGCTGACCTTTAGGAATAATTGGGGCTGGCCCTTGTCTAATAGCTTGGTTTTGACAAGCCATCAACAATATCGACAACATTAACACCATTGATTTATTTGTCATTATCAGCGCACTCTATTGCTTTTGTATATAAATATTTAGGGGCAACAACCCAGCTCACACCCAAAACGTAAACAGACTCTATCCAAAGTAAATCGTTTTTATATCAAGTTTGATAAAAATATAACTCTGGCTTGACACTTTTTACAAAAAATATAGACTCAAATGTTATACAGAATAAGTTTATCTCTTGCTTATTCCTCGAGCCTATGTTGCTAATGGATTATAAAAACTAAATGAATATTAAACAAATTTATACCAATAATTTTGAACTTAATTCAAGCCAAATTGCCGAATTAAAGAGTATTAATCCTCAACTGGTTTTGGTGTTTGCTTCAATTAGCCATTTTGAACATGACACATTTATAAAACAACTCTGCACTGAGTTTAATGAAGCTTTGTTAATTGGCTGTTCAACAGCAGGCGAAATTTATCAAGATGGTGTATTAGACAATAGTGTGGTGCTCACGGCACTATATTTTGATCATCCTGATTTTGTTTTAGTCAAAACCTCTCTCAAATCAATGGATGATAGTTTTGACGCTGGACTACGTTTGGCACAACAACTACAAAATCACTCACTCAATAATATTTTACTATTTGGCCAAGGCGTTAATATTAATGGTAGTGCCTTAATTGAAGGTTTAAAAAGTCAATTACCAAGCCAAACTGTCATTAGTGGTGGTTTAGCAGGTGACAGTGGCCAATTTAGCCAAACCTTTATTTTAAACGGAGAACACCGCTCAACTGAGGATATTTTAGCACTTGGTTTTTATGGGACTCATATCCAATTAACCTCTGCTTGTTTTGGTGGCTGGAAAGGTTTTGGCACAACACGACGAATTACTAAACATATTGGCAATGTTTTATACGAACTCGATGGCAAACCAGCACTAGAGCTTTATAAACGCTATTTGGGTGATTATGCCGATAAATTGCCTGCTTCAGGTTTACTCTTTCCTTTTTCTATGCTCAGTGCTGATGGCAATGATGTTGGCATTATTCGTACCATTTTGGGCGTTAATGAGGCAGAAGGTAGTTTGATTTTGGCGGGTGATTTAATTGATGGTGGCTATTTACAATTAATGCACGCCTCTACAGATGCCTTAATTGATGGTGCTGAACAAGCTGCTATTTTAGTCAACTCTTTACGTCAACATCAACAAGCAGGATTAGCCATTTTAGTAAGTTGTGTAGGACGAAAATTGTTAATTGGCGGACGTATTGATGAAGAAGTCGATGCCGTAAGTGATATTTTTGGCCAAGAAACTATCATCACAGGTTTTTATTCTAATGGAGAAATTAGTCCTTTTAGTAATACCACAGATTGTAAACTACATAATCAAACGATGACTATTACTTATTTGAGCGAGACATGATTGAGACCAAACTGTTAAAAAGGCAGCTACGTCGTTTGTTTGATATACAAGATGTTTCAAACTTAGATGATCTATCTCAAGAATTGAGCGACTTAAAGCACCATACCACCTCTCCTACAACACATAAGCTGCTAAGTAACTTTAGTAGCTTTTTACAACAAGTTGATGAAGCTTATCAACAATCTGAACGAGATTTAGAATTACGCAGTCGGAGCTTAGAAATTAGTTCGCAAGAGCTTAACTGGGCAAATCAACGCTTGGCTAATGAATTAGCACTGCAACAACAAACCATTAATAATCTTAAACAATTGGCTGAACGCCTATCCAAAAAAATTGGTGTGGACTATAACGGCCTAGATGAGCGACTAGACTCCGTTTCCACATTGTTAAATAATTTAGTCAACTCTTATCAAGAGTTAAGTGATGTACTTAAATTATCCGAAGAACGTTTCCAGTTGGCGATCGCTAGTGCAGAAATTGGTTTATGGGATTGGCAGATCGACAATGATGCTATCTACTTTAGTCCGGAATGGTTTAAGCTGTTAAGTATTACGCCTACCACAAACGATCAATTTAGTTTGTGGTATCAGCATTTGCATCCAGCACATATCATCATTTTTGAACAACAAATTGAAGCACTCATCAATAAATCAAGTCAAAACTTAAACCTTGAAGTACAAATGCGTCATGCAACGGGTGTTTATATTTGGGTACAAATTCAAGGTAAAGTTCAAAATCAAGACTCTACTCAAAGACGTTGTCTTGGCACAATGGTTAACATTAATGCCCGTAAGATTGCTGAGTCTGCCATTATTGAAGCAAAAGAAGCGGCTGAAGCCAGTAATCAGGCTAAAAGTGACTTTTTAGCTAATGTCAGCCACGAAATCCGAACCCCGATGAATGGCATTATTGGCATGACTAAACTCTGTTTAGACACCCCTATTAATGCTGAACAAGAAGAATATTTACAAATGGTTTCTTCATCAGCAATGTCATTATTGGGCTTGATTAATGATGTTTTAGATTTTTCTAAAATTGAAGCAGGCAAAATGGTGATTGATCCTACAGACTTTAATATTAGAAAGCTGATTAGAGACACATTACGCCCCTTAGCTTTACGCGCTCAAGAGAAAAGTATAGAGCTAACTTGTGACATACAAAATCAAGTCCCAGTTTCTCTGATTGCTGACGCCAATCGCTTACGCCAAGTGCTGATTAATTTATTAGGTAATGCGATTAAATTTACCGAGACAGGTGAAGTCGGCTTAAAGATAACCATTACTTGCCATACGAATCAACAAAATGAACTTTTTGTTTGTGTAAGTGATACAGGTATTGGTATAGAGTCACATTTACTGGATAAAATTTTTGAATCTTTTTCTCAAGGTGATAGCTCCATTACACGTCGATACGGTGGTACAGGTTTAGGTTTAGCTATCTCATCTAAATTGATTGAGTTAATGGGTGGCAAACTGACGGTTAAAAGTCAAATGGGCGTGGGCAGTGAGTTTAGTTTTAGCATCCCAGTAACCATTGGCAACGAACGAGAAATTTCACCTGTAACGCCTGATACGCTCAAAAAACTACCTGTACTTGTTGTTGATGATAATTCAACAAATCGCCGTTTAATGTACGATATGTTGCATAATTTTGGCATGGATCCTTTTGTGGTGGGTGATGCACGCTCAGCAATGATGAAAATGGTCGATCATGCCTTAGAAGGAACACCTTTTAATTTGGTATTACTTGATGCACAAATGCCTGATCGTGATGGGTTTAGTTTAGCCAAAGACATTATTAGTGAAAAAAAACTCGGCTCACCTCGTTTGGTCATGCTCAGCTCGATTGCTGACCCACCAGACTCTAACACTCTAAAAAGTTTAGGTATTGCAGACTTTTTATCAAAGCCAATCGATCAATCAGAATTGTATAATTGTTTATTGCACGTCTTAGGTACAGTTGATAAACATAAATTACAAATGGCTGATAACAAAAATAACTCATTAACAGCACACTCACCTCGCCCTCAACGTGTTCGAACCTTACCTACTAATGAGCCTATCACCAATATGGAAATATCAGATAGACTACATATTTTATTAGCCGAAGATAACACTATTAATCAAAAACTTGCTATTCGTTTATTAGACAAATTAGGTTATCAATGCTTTTTAGCAAAAGATGGTTTAGAAGCAGTAAACGCCGTGAATAGCGATTGTTTTGACTTAATATTGATGGATATTCAGATGCCAACAATGGGTGGTATTGCTGCTACACATCATATTCGTCATTGGTGTGAAGAAAAAAATCATCCTCATATTCCTATTATTGCCATGACAGCACATGCCATGACAGGTGATAGAGAACGCTTTTTAGCAGAAGGCATGGATGGTTATGTGAGCAAGCCGATTATGGTTGATGAACTCAAGGCTGAAATTGAGCGAGTTTTAAGTTTATTCCCTCCACAACAGCGTAACAAGACTGATATGAATACAGATACTATCCCCACTATTTGTTTTGATTATGAATTAACCCTAGAAAATATGGGTGGTGATTCTAGTTTTGTCGCGGAATTAGCGCACGTTTTTATCAAAGAAAACCCTGAACGGATGCAGTTACTCAAACAAGCGGTTGTACAACGCAATGCGGAACAAATATATTTAATTAGCCATAAATTAAAGGGAGAATCTGCTAATTTTGGCCGTCCTCTCGTTGAACAAATTGCGGATAAACTTTGTGAAATGGGTAAAAAACAACAATTCACAGAGATTGACGAAACTTTTGCCGAGTTAGAAAAGCAAGTAGCTATGTTTATTGCAGACCTTGAATATCGGGTACTCAGAATCAAGTAAGTTGCTAATGTGTTATTCTTCGGGAATTGGTGTCACATGGCGTTGAAAAGCAGTACCTTCAACATTGACTTCGTTAACATTGGTTTCTTCTGGCTTAATTAAATGGCCTCGTTCTGGGGTAGCGAGTTCTATTTCTGCCTCTACAGGCAAAGTTTGAGTATTGTTTTCGTTATTTGCTTGTTCTTTGTCTGATTTATCTTGTTGGTCATTTGTAGGCTTCACCGTTTCGGACTGAGTATCCACTGCAAAATGTTGTTGATTCGTTAATGTTTGCACTGTTTGCTCATTATTACTCTCTCCTTGCGGTGAAGTTGGCTGCATTTCGCTAGAGCTAGAATCTACTGTCGTTGTTAAAGACACATTTTCTTCATTAATTACCACAGGTGGTGAGGCTAAAAAATTCTGATTCAACTCCAAAAGACTATCTGGATTCGTTAATTTAAGACCAGATTTTGGAGTTTGAAACTCTGTTAAACCATATCGGCTGTCCATTTCTAATAAAACCGACATAAATGGCTCAATAGTTGGCACTACATCGCCACTTAATTGTTGCAATGCTTGTCTGACTGTGGCAATACGTTGCTTGAGCATGACACGCTCTTGCTCCCAAGAACTGTTAGCTTCCAAATATAATCTAATCGCATCTGACCATGTATTATAAGCTTGTGGGTTTTCTAAATTTTGCCACAATACCGTGGCAAATACCGCCGACAAAGCCGCTTGTTTTTTTTGTTCGTCACTTTGTTGTTCACTACTACTGGCTAAAGCTTGCCATGTTTTTGCTGCTTCTGCGGTTTGTCCTGCACGATAAAATGCCCAACCTGTTTGATAATAATCATTATTACTAATGGTAGCGGCATGACTAAGCGATATATTAAGTGATAAAGCCAAGATAAAAGCTACATCTCGCAACTTATTTTTATAATGGGCAAACAGGTCGCTCTTGAGGGAAACATTGTTGTGGACGTGCATATATTTTGTCCAATCGCTGATTAAAATGTCTAGTTTGATTAACGTGACGATAAATAGGCCCTTTAGCCTTATATAACAATGACTCTAACACCATAGCATTGGTATAACTGGTCATTTGTCGTTCATAAGCACCGCTCGCTTCATATCGCCCTTCATACCATCCTCTATCTTTATCATAGAGAGCCTCTATGACTTTCATTAATTGTTGCGTGTAATCGGTTTTCCATAACACCCACATTGAGAAAGCTGCTTTTGTTGAAACAACAGCCAATTTAGGATACCACTGCCCTTTATCATTAATAGTATTCCAAGGTTGGCCATTTGCAAATATACTATCATTTAAACTTCTTGGTTCAGTGAGTCGATAATAATCCGCTTTTGCGGTAAATATTTTTTCGGTTTGCCAACGTTTTTCTTGTACTCGATAAACCATCTGTGCTTGTTCTATAAACAATTTTTGCTGTTTAGCCGCCTCTGTTGGAAAAATTTGCCACGCAAACTCCAATCCTAATAAATTATAAGGCGTTGTTAAAATTGGATTAGAAATATGAGTTAAACGTGGGTCTCGTGCATCGTATAACAAATTAATATTATCAACGTTGATTCGCTCATTGGGATTAAAATCTAAAGATTTATTACTATTAAATCCCCATAGACTAAAACCTAAAGCGGCATACTGCTGATAACCTAATCGTCCCTCAGCCTCATACTGCCACTGATTATTGACTTTAGTTTTTAACTTTAACTGACCACAATCATCAATAACCTGACAAAAATGCCAACGCAAGACTATTTTATCTAAATATTCATGGTATTCAGGATAATACTCACCGACAATTTTTAGCCAAATTAATAAGCGACTGATTTCTAAAGTCGACCAACCTGCTTCACCCACCTCACTATATTGGTTAAGCATTTTGCCTGTTTTAGCTTGATAAAAACGGTTAGGCAATTGCCCTTCAACCAAATCCATTTGTGACATAAATGCCAGCAATCGACTTAACCGCTGATCGAACTCTATTTTATCAATCAGACCTAATTGATGTGCCGATAATAATGCCGCCAAACTATCTGCCATTGTCCACGGTGTAGCCATCGGATAACGATCTAAGGCATTAACTAATCCTGTGTCATTATCGGTATTATTGATAAAATAACGCCATGCCGTTTTTGCCCATGCGATTTCTTTGCTAGTTAAAGGCGCGATACGTCCTTGATGCAATAAACTTCCTGCATCAATCTGTTGATATAATTGATTTGCTTGTCTAACAACCACGCCACAAGAAGATAAACTCAGTGACAGGACGACCAAGCAGGCACAGTAACTGGAGCTTTTTCTTGGCATACTGAACACGTCTTTTGTACGGTACATTCATTATTTAACGGTTTAATCGCACGAATCGGCGCGTTTGTTGATTTTTGAGGCCAAAAAAACCATGTTTTCTTTTCAGTTAATGGCTTTAAGTTGGTTAATGCGGTATCACAAATTTGGGGACGATTCTTTTTGGTGTTTTCACCATTATAACTATCAGCAATGGTTTTTTCCCATAAAGAGACAACGGGTTTTGTTGCCTTATTCATGGTGAGTAGTTTACCTTTGGCTTTATATAATAGGCTCTCTAACATGATGCCATTGTTATTAGCAGTGAATGCTTTAATCGGACCTTTACCATTTTCATATACACCTTCGTAATAACCTTTTTCGGGTACATACTGGTGCCAAATATGATTTGCTAATAAATCGGTATAAGGGGTGTCCCACAATACCCACATACCTAGTGCTGCTTTTAGAGAGACTGCTGCAAGCTCAGGCACATATTTACCACTATCGGTAATGGTATTCCATGGATAACCATCAGTGTAAACTGTGTCATAAACGAAGTATGGGGCTTTATCTAATTGATGTTCTGAACGTGCAGTGATAATACCTGCTTCTTTGTAACGATTTTCTTGTACTTGATACACACGATGGGCAAAATTCTCCATGATTCTATCGGTAAACACGTTATCAGCACTGTGCATATCGCCGACAACATCCCATCCAAGCTCAACTCCATCCAACACATATGACTCTGAAACCACATAATTATGTTGATTTAACTCTCGTGGGTCTCGTGTATCATAAGGCACATTAATACAATACATGGGCATTACTGCAAATGGTTCTGGCCTTGTTGATAAACAAGTAGGAATATGCCACAGTTGAAAACCTTTAGCAGCATACTCCTCATAGCCCAAACGTCCCTCTTGGACATAAACGGTTTTCTTATCTGCATTAAGCATTGCACCATACATCGTGCCACACTTATCAACCACATTGCTAAAATCCCAACGCAAGACAACGCTGTCTATTGCGTTGGCATGTTCTGGATAGTTTTCTTTAAGAATTCTTAACCAAATTAACATTCTGCCTAAATCAAGTGCAGAAAAACCAATTTCACCTGCCTTATTAGCATAATTCACTTTTTCGGCTGTTTTTGTGTGATATACCTTGTTAGGCAATTCATTCCGAAATAACACTAAATTATTTAAAGTGGCAATTAACTTAGTTAAACGACTATCAAAGGTTTGTTTATCAATAAAATTAAATTGATGCGCTGCGACTAAGGCTGCCATATATGAAGCGGTATCCCACATAGTGGTGGATGGATAACCATCTACTGCATTCACCAATCCAGTTTCAGGTTGATAATTATTTTGAAAATAACGCCATGCTATTTTGGCCATTTCCATTTCGGTTTCAGTTAAAGCACCTTGACGCTGTTTATAGGCAATCGGAGGTTGAGCGGATACAGTCATCGCCTGAGCAGACACCACAACACTTGCATTTGCTAACATCGCTAAACACAACGTCAATGCTTTAGCTTTAATCATTTATTGATGCCCTCAATTAGCTAATAATTTGCCAGATTTAAGATAAGCTAAACTTTCTAAAATCACACCATTGGTATTAGCAGTAATCACTTTATTAGGGCGTTTGCCCTCTTCATATAAGCCTGCATACCATCCTTGATTAGCCACATTTAAGCCTTTAACTGCGTTAATCAACTTGTCACTATAGTTATGCTGATACAAAACATACCATGCAAAAGCAGCTTTTGTTGATAAGGCTCTAAAAGCACTCGCATCTTGTCCTTTATCAGTAATTGCCGCCCATGATTTTCCTGCCACATAAACAGTGTTATAAACAAAATACGGGGCAACATCTATATGGTCTTCTGTTACTGCGGTAACAATACCCATACGCTTGTATCGCTGTTCTTGTACCAAAAACATGTTTTCGGCTAATTGTGCAGAGTTTTTATCAAATCCAAACTCCAAACCATCTAAAATAAATGGCTCACTCAACATATAGTTATATGCACCATGTTGTTTAGGGTCACGCTTATCAATCGCTATTTTAATGCCATCAATTATCACATATTCTAAATAGTTGGTATAACTAGCCGCTGCATTTGCACTCCAATTATTGAATAAAGCAAAGGTTTTTGCGGCATATTGTTCATATCCTAAACGCCCTTCTTGTAATAAATGTACTGTTCCATCTGCTTTTAATGATGCTCCAAATAAAAGACCTCTATCTAACATGTTTTGTGTTTGCCAACGTGCTAATACTTTATTAATACTCGGACGATGTGCTGGAAATTTTTGATAAATAATTTTGAGTGGCACTAATAGACGGCCAATATCAATCGCTGACCAACCAATACCTTTAGTAGCATCTTTATTAGCATAATTGACCATTGCCAAGGTTTTAGTGTTATAGGATTTATTGGGTAATTTGCCATCAAATAAAGGGATTTTTTCTAAAGCAACTAGGACATTCGCCATGCGCTCATTGAGTTCTTTTTTGCTAATGATACCTAAACGCTGAGCCGAAATAGCCCCCAACATATAAGATGCGGTATCCCACATGGTGGTGGATGGATAGCCATTGACTGAATTGACTAAGCCTGTTGCTTGGGTATTATTGGCAAAGTACTGCCATGCAATACGCGCCCATTCCATTTCTTCGGCGGTCAAGACACGAGGTTGACGCTTCTTAACCATCAAAGGATTTAGCACAACATCATCAGGCACTTTAGGTTTCATAGCATTATCTGCCACCATTTGTTGTGGTTGTGGGGTAGAGACTTGTGCTGTGACAACGGGCGTATCAAGTTTTTTTTCTGTTTCTTCAGCAACCACGGTTTGTACGGCAACGACAGGCACAGGTTTATCAATCACTTGTTCATCTATAGCACGTTCTGATTGCACAACTGGAGTCGCTTGTAGTTGATTATTAGGTAGCTTAACAACACTCTTAACCATCATGACTGGTGGAATAACTTGGGGGGCAACAGTCGCTTTTTGCTCAATGTAATACACCATTGAAAATGCAACTAATAAACCAAGCACAAATACGATATAACTGCGCGCTGTAATTAAATCATCCTTTAAAGCCATCTATCATCTCCACTTTAAGCTACTTGATAATCAGGTTTCCACAACGCCGCTCTGACTAGAGGATACATTGCAGCAATATTGTTTATGCTCCAAAAAACATTAATCAAAAAGCCACTCACATCCAAAGGCATATCTAAGGCCATTTTGGTAAAACCAATCACTAAACCAATAATACTTAACACAATAATGGCTAATTGTGGATAGACTAAATGAATAAATGTGCCTTCTTGACGCTCTTTAGGAGTAACAGGAAATTTAATTTTTTCACCACGCAACACATTCGCTAATGCTTGAAAATTGACAGGAAAAAAAGATAAATAAGAGGCTTTACCATCCCAAGCCTTAACTCCCCATGTCGCAAACATAAAAGCTAACTCAGTACAAATAATAAAGGGCAAAAAGTGCCAATAAAAAGGTGTAGAGTATGCAGAGACTGGCGATATACCCGTCACTAAAAATATGGTTGGTGCTACCAAAAAGATGACATTCCAAATACAGCCGAGGTATGACCAAAACGTAGTCATATACATAACCCGTTGCGGCCACGTCAAATTACCTTGAAAAACTGGATTATCTCTTAATGCAATATCTAAAGAACCACCTGCATATTTAAATCGTTGAATCATCCATGTTTGCAAATCTTGGGGAGACAACATTTTAGATTCAACTTTGGGGTGCATCACCGATTTCCAATGATGATCTGGATCAGAATGTAAAACAATAGACGTATAAATATCTTCTGAAACATGAAACTTATAGGGGGTTAATTCGGTATCCATCACAGCTTGAGTACGAATAGCATCTTGCAAAGTTTCGCGTAACTCTGCATCATCAACATCTTTTGTTTGATGATGAACTTCTTTTTCAATCGCATTAGCATAAGCTCTTAATGCGCCTTGCATAACCGCTTCACGGCGATGAATTGAACCTGCACCGCAACAAAACGAAGCATTTGCCCAATTACGACGTCGTTGAATAATGTCATAAAACATTTGTGGATCATTCACAAAGGGGTCTCGTCCTAATTGAATCGGGCCAACGACTTTTTCTAAGCCTCGTCCTGCATAATAACCCAAACGCCCTGCGTATTTTTGCCACACATCAGGCAATGGTTTGCCTTCTGGAATATCATAAAACCATTGTGGGGTTTGTACCCATGCCACTTTTGGATCACGAAAATAACCCAGTGTATCTTCTAAAATAGTCGGAAAAACACGAGTATCGGCATCACAAATCACAATAAAATCACCATGGGTTTTTTCCATGGCATTACGCAAGTTTCCTGCTTTAAAACCAATATTATTACTGCGTGTGATATAACCCACTCCCTCTTCATCACAAACAGCTTTCATAGAGGCTCTGCGACCATCATCCAAAACAAATATTTTATAATCAATATGGTGTGGATAATTAACTTTTTTAGCATCTTTAATAGACAGTCTGACTAATTCTTCTTCTTCGCTATAGGTTGCAATAAATAAATCAACACTGACAGGTCTATCTTCATGATCATCTAGCGCGTGAGCTAAACAGTCACTTATCGTTTTTGGCGGTTCTTGTTGTGGATAATCTTTAACTTTCCATAAATTAAATGCAAACAAAAACAGACCAAAATAAGCACACGTCTCCGCAAAGGCTAGAGGAATAGCAAACCACAAGGCATCATAATTTAAAGATGCTGTCCATCGCCAATAAATATAATTGCCACCTAACACTAAGGCAATCACCGCTAAAAACTGCCAAACAAGCTCTATATATGGACGATGCGGAACTGGCTCTGGTGGTTTTCGATGCTCAAATTTTTCAAAATAAAAAGCCATAACATATCCTATTAGGCAAAACTGTTTTTATTCAACAATAAACTCAAAACTATTATTACTGATTATCTTCTTTTGCTGACTCAATGTTGCCTCTAAACGATAACTCCCTTGAGACAAACCTCGCCATTTTAATTCCCACTCAGGATGCGCTTCATCTGCCATTAAATTGATCTCTTTTTGTCCTTCTTTTATCACTTTATTGGCTAATAATAAGCGATAACGCAATTTTAATGAGGGATAATCTTGCCAAGTATCATTAATCGACCATAACACAAAACGTGCTTCATCGTTGGTTTTTAGTTTATCAACATCCCATTCTATGCTTGCCAAAACTGGCTGATAAGCTTGTTTTAATGCCCAATACCCTGCTTTAGCTTGACGCGTATAATCCATGACGCCCCAATTAATAGAAGGCCATGTTTCATTAAACATAAATTGGAACATAGCAGCAACAGGTTGATAACGTTGCCTGCGATATGACTCACCTGCTAATTGAGTGAGCTTTGCTTGATATTCTTGAGAGTTTTTGACAAAACTTTCTAATGAGTCACCACGACTAATACCCGCATTTTTAAAGGTTTCTTGCACTTGAAAATTATGGTAATCCCAACTTTTCCACATCGGGTCTTTGGCATCTAGGGTTCTTGGCCATAAATCACTAGCAGGTATAATCTTCTTTAAACGCGCAACATCGGGCAAAGCCTGTGCGCCAAACTCACTGACAATCGTCACTTTGCTACGTTTGGCATGCTCTTTCCAATTACCAGAATACCATCCCATCCATAAATGTTCATCGGTTGCTGAGTAATCATGACTGTAACGTGTTTTATCACTTGCCAAAACAGCTCCAACAGCATCCGTTAAATAACGATTTTGCTGTGGCTTATAATCTGGATATTTATACTTCATCCACGGCGCATTCCAAGGTGGTTCGTTATGACCAGACCATGCAAAGATTGATGGATGATGATGTAATACAGTCAACATTGCTTTCGCTTGTCTTACTGCTTCATTGGCAAATTCGGGACTATCATCATAGCCCCACTGCAAAGGAAAATCTTGCCAAACTAACATACCCAATTCATCAGCAATCTCATAAAAGTCTTGGCCTGCAATATGCGCATGGACACGAACGGCATTAATATTCGCTTGCTGCATCAACACTAAATCACGTTGATAATCTTGACGCTTAACCTCGCCTAACCACGGCGAGGCAATATAGTTTGTGCCTCGTAAAAACAATCGCCGACCATTGATATAAAAAGCAAACTGATCATCATCGTAACGTATTGTTCTTAGCGCAAAACGCTGAGTCATGCTATCCAATAAGTGATTCTTTTCATCAAACAAATCAATCTTGACACGATAAACAGCAGATTCTCCATAACCTTGAGGCCACCACGTTTTTAACTGATTAACCAATACAGATTGAGAAATTTGATATTGATTTTCGCTCACTTTGAGCAATTGACTAGCATCAATATCTATATTGATTGGTGGCTTGTTATCTTTACCATTAATTTGTTCTATGGTTATTTTGGCTTTTAATGCTTGGGGCTGAGCCATCGACAGTTGTAATTGTATTTGTAAGGCTAAGTTATCAACTTTATCCGTGAGAATGGCATCTTTTATGACGGGTTCAACAGTCAAATGTTGAATACTGAGTTGGTCAGAGAAATGCAACCAAACCTCTTGCCAAATTCCACCCGAATTTGCGTCTTGCCCATTGACCGACCATGCACCAGCAGGCCGCGTATCATGATGATTTAAAACACCCTTAATTTGGCGTTTTTTTAATGACCATACCTTTTCGATGGGTTCATAAGGACTATCCACTCTTACGACTAATAAATTATCTTGTTTTTTTAATAATCCTGTTACATCAAAATTAAATGGTTCAAAATATCCTTCATGAAAACCCAAGTATTGACCATTCAACCAAACATCAGCAGCATAGTCCACCGCTTTAAAATGTAACGTAGCTTGTTTTGTGTCTAAATTATCACCTAAATTAAAGTTCTTTTTATGCCAAACAGCTCCCGAAAAATCCAAACCAGCAGAATACCAGTTATTAGGGATAGTAATTTTTTGCCATGAATCACGTTGCAAATGACTTTTAGAAGACGGTAAATAAATATCAGCTGGTTTTAGATTGGCTGTTTGATACCACCAATCTCCTGCTAAGCTTATATCTGTCACAGCCCAAACATTATCTAAAAAAGCTAAATTTAATATGAATAGCTTAGTTATCTGCCTGAACATGTGTTGACTCTGTTATTAGCTTTTTTTTGATCAAACGTAAGGTATTGCCTGTTTCGTCATGGCTATATTGCACTTCATCCATAACCGCTTTAATCAAAGATAAACCCATCCCTGAAGTTGGCCACCCTTCTATATCCTCAGCAATATAATCAAATACAGAGCCATCTGCCGCATCTAAAGCATCGGCAGGCATTGGAATTCCTTGATCAAAAATGGTAATTGCTAATAACTGATCTGTAGAATACAACGTTATTTCAATTAATGCGTCTGGTGATTTATTTAAACCATGCTTAACAACATTAGTGACAGCCTCAACAACAGCTAGTTCTATTTCTGTACAAGCCATCATTTCTAAGCCAAACTCGTCTGCCAATACTCGTATTGTAACCCCCAAAGTACTGACATCAGGCAACCTTGCCCTAATAGTTAACTTAATTTGAGAGTCATGAACACTCATCATTACTGTCCTTTGTTGGCATTAACGTTAATTATGTCTAGCATATCAAACTACGATAATCGTGATATAGCATCAGGCTCAGATGCAGTAATCACAAAAATTTTATCCATGCGTGTGAGTTTAAAGACGGTTAATACAGCATCCTTTACACCACACAAAACCATATTTTGGTTGCCACCTAAGGCTTTCATCACTGATACTAAAGCACCTAAACCTGAGCTATCCATAAATTCGACTTGGCTTAAATTAAAAATTATTTTGTTATGTCCTTGCTGTACTAAAGACAAAATATCATCTCTAAATTTAACAGCAAATGCAGCATCAAGGCGTTTTTTTTGTACTTCGACAACAAGCTTATTATTGTCTAAATTTTTAATGGCTAAACTTTCCAATTATAATTCTCCGATCCAATTTATTATTAATGATACTACACTGCCTACACTATAAAACCAATAGGGGCTGCTGACCTTTTAATTGGATTTAAACACAGACGAGCTGAATATGTTAAAATAATAGCCTCTAGATTTTAGCATCAGGCTTGCTACTGTGACTGACTCTTTATTAGCAGAATTACGTATTACCGAAATCTTCTTCTCTTTACAAGGCGAAGCACGAACCGTAGGTTTACCTACGGTTTTTATTCGTTTAACTGGCTGCCCGTTACGTTGTAGTTATTGTGATACCACTTATTCATTTACAGGCGGTGAAAAATACACCCTTACCGCCATTATGCAGCAAGTGGCTGACTATGGCGCAAAATATGTTTGTGTCACAGGTGGTGAACCGCTTGCACAACCCAACTGCCTGCCCTTATTAACCGCTTTATGTGATGCGGGTTATCAGGTTTCGTTAGAAACCAGTGGCGCGTTAGATGTCAGTCAAGTTGATCGACGTGTCAGTAAAGTCGTCGATCTAAAAACGCCCGACTCAGGTGAGGCACACCGTAATCTTTATGAAAATATGCAGCACTTAACGGCCAATGACCAAATCAAATTTGTCATTTGTAGTCGTCAAGACTATCAATGGGCAAAATTTAAAATGGATGAATATCAGCTCAGTCAACGCGTCAGTGATGTTTTATTGTCACCGAGCCATCAGCAACAAGAGCCTCGTGAGCTAGCGGAATGGATTTTAGCCGACAAACTTGCTGTTCGTTTACAAGTGCAACTCCATAAATATCTCTGGAATAATGAAGCAGGCCATTAATATGACCTTATCCAACAAGCCCCGTGCCGTCGTTTTGTTATCTGGCGGTTTAGACTCTGCTACCTGTTTAGCCATTGCTCAACAAACCTATGATTGTTACGCACTCAGCTTTGCTTATGGCCAACGCCATAATAGTGAATTAGCCGCTGCTAGTCGTTTAGCGATTGCCTTAAATGCCAAAGAGCATCGAATTATTAATATCGACTTAGGCGGCATTGGTGGCTCAGCCTTAACCGATACTTCAATTGCCGTTCCTGAAGAAGCCAGCCAAGGTATTCCTGTCACTTATGTGCCTGCACGTAATACCGTATTTTTAGCATTTGCGCTTGGGTTTGCTGAGGTCGTGGGCGCAGATGCAATTGTGATTGGCGTCAATGCCGTAGATTATTCAGGCTATCCTGATTGTCGTCCGGAATATATTGCTGCTTTTCAGCAATTAGCCAATTTAGCCACCAAAGCGGGCGTTGAAGGCCATCCACTCAACATAGAAACGCCCCTATTACACTTATCTAAAGCTGCCATTATTCAACAAGGCACACAACTTGGTGTGGATTATGCCTTAACCGTTTCTTGTTATCAGGCAGATTTAGACGGCAAAGCTTGTGGCAAATGTGATAGTTGTCGATTGCGCAAAGAAGGATTTTTAGCTGCAGGGCTTGCAGACCCGACCCGCTATCGCTAAAGTCGGGCATTATTTAAATAAATTATAAAGGTAAAATATGGATAATCATTTAGTATTAGCCGCATTGGGTGCAGACAGAACAGGTATTGTTGACGAAATCTCTCGCATTGCCAGTGAAACTCGTTGCAACATTACTGACAGCCGCATGGTGGTCATGGGACAAGAGTTCTCGATTATTATGATGATTTCTGGTGCATGGGATGCAATTGCCAAATTTGAAAATCATATTCCTGTTTTAGAAGAACGCTTAAATTTAGCCATTATCACCAAACGTACCGAAGCACGCCAACCACAACGCGAAGCTATTCCGTATCGTGTTGATGTGATTGCTTTAGATAATCCTGGTATTGTTCATGATATTGCTAACTTTTTTGCCAGCCAACAAATCAATATTGAATCATTAGAAACGAGCACTTATGCTGCGCCACATACTGGCTCACCGATGTTTGCTCTGAATATGACTGTTAATATTCCTGCCAAAGCTCACTTAGCTAGTTTGCGCGAAAACTTTATGATTTTCTGTGATGATCGCAATTTGGATGCCATTTTAGAACCCTATAAACCTTAAAACAAAAAACTCAAGATTCGTACCTTTTTTCATTTATATAAAAGTGAAAAAGGTACAAATACACGACAAGCAATAGGATTTATCATGGCTTTAAATATTGGCGACTCCCTACCTGATTTAATCGTAAACACCACACATCAAGAACAGATTTCTTTGATAGAATTAGCAGGAAAAAATTGTGTAATATATTTTTATCCTAAAGATTCAACACCTGCTTGTACCACCGAAGCACAAAACTTTAGAGATTTAATGCCTGAATTTGCTGCCTTAAATTGCACTATCATAGGCGTATCGCGTGATAGTATTAAGTCACATCAACGTTTTACCGCCAATGAGTGTTTAGCCTTTGAATTAATTAGTGATACAGATGAAACGGTTTGCCAAACCTTTGATGTTATTAAATTAAAAAATATGTATGGTAAACAAGTTTTGGGCATTGAACGTAGTACCTTTTTATTTATTAATGGTCAACTACGTCATGTATGGCACAAAGTTAAGGCTCAAGGACATGCTCAAGCCGTCCTTGATACGCTAAAAAATCACCAAAACTCTACTTCATAACCACCAAATTTACGTATATTAATCACGCCAGTATCTAAAATTAAATACTGGCCCTTAATCCCCTGCAAGACGCCAGAAACCAGTGATTGATTATCTAAATTTAAGGCTTTGACTTTATTTGGATATTGCAAAACTGGAAAACTAAAATCATAAGACTGATTATTTAGAACATGCATTTGTTGTGGAAATTGGTTTGCTAAAGCCAATAACTCTTTTTTACATAATGTTAAAACCTCATCTTTGACAAAGGCTAAATCTAAAGTTTCTGCGTCATTTTTTAATAGTCTTTGCCATTGGGTTTTATCTGAAACATGTTGAGCCAATGTCACTTCAATCAGTCCCGCTAAACGACGATTAGATACCTCAAATATGGGTAAAGCTTGCATAGCACCTTGATCTAACCAACGTGTAGGTACTTGCGTTTTGCGAGTAATACCGACTTTTACACCTGATGAATTTGCCAAATAGACAATATGAGGCATAAAACAATGCGTCTCGCCCCATTTAGGTTCACGGCAGGTTCCCAAATGATAATGGCAAGTTTCTGGCTTCATAATACACATATCAGCAGAAGCACTATTTCTAAAACATTTAAAACAATAACCTTGATTAAAAGACTTACTTGTTTTTTGACCACAATTTAAACAAAAAATACGTCCTGTATAATTTAAATTAATATTTTTACCAAGATAATCATTTAAAGGGAGTATCATTCCACCAATTACCAATTCATAGCGAATCGGTGAACTAACTTGCGTACGCATTTTTTGCAAAACACCTTGGTACAACATAACTGAGTTAAACCTATATGTGGCCTGATATTACGCCGTTATTACAACAATTGAAAAAAGAATGCTCTGATAAGGCATGGCTTATTACGGGCAAAAACTTAAACTGCCCATTAGCAGAGGTGGATTTAACCCATACTACTGTTAATTATATGAGTAGTGCACAATTACTGACAGCCCCTTTTACACAACGGTTTGCTGCGGCACTTATGTTATTAGATGAGCAAGATGACTTCAGCCAAGGTACACAAGTCATTAGCAAACTACGTGATCTGCTTGCAGAGCGAGTTTTAGTCATTACCTCTGACCAATCAACAACTTGGCCAACCAATATTATGCTTGGTTTTGGTTTTAAACGTATTGCTGAACTAAAAGGTTATCAGGCATGGGGCTTTGACATTCATACCTATAAAGAAGTTCCTGATTGGTTAAACGCTAAATTTTGGGCAAATCCTCAAAATTGGGGAAAATATTGGTGGTAAGTAATAGTAATCTAGGAGAACTCCCCTAGATTACGACAAAAAGCCATTATAAGGCTTTTACTGGCACCACTAAAACTGGAATACTTGCTTGATTAATCAAAGACTTACTAGTACTTCCCTCAACTAACTGCATCAACAAACCTTTATGTTCAGAACCAACAATGACCATATCTGCTTGATGCTTTGTGGCTTCTTTTAAAATAGTTTGTACCACAGAATCGCCATTGACTAACAAGCCCAAACATTTTAAGCCTGATTGTTGCAAACGGTGACTAATTTCTTGAACTTTTTGATGTTCATGTTTAAAACGAGTCGCTATTTCTTGACGCAACTCTTTAGGGTCAATATAAACTGGGTATTCACCAAAGACACCACCATATCCCAAAACTTCATCTTGCGAATCGGTCACATGTAAAACACAAATACTTGCTTGTACAAGCTTTTTTGCAAAATTTTGCACATAATCAATCACTTTCTCAGAAGATGTCGATAAATCTACGCATACTAAAAGCTTCATGATTGCACTCCTATTTATTTGCACAATGACGCACAGGGCGTCCCATCACCATCACCATCTATACTTGTATTACCACAAGTTTTTAATTGAAATTTTGCCTCTGCACAACTACTCATTTGACTACATGTTTTTTTAGTATTACAAGAAAATTCGGTTGCTATTGCTTTCGTTTTTGGCTCTACGGTTTTTGACTCTGTTTTTAGGTCGGCAACGACTTCTTGCTTTTTATTTCCATAGCCACTAATAAAACGATTATCTTTGCCTTGAATTGCTGCAATACGTTGATTACGTTCAATTTCCCATTCATCAGGAGCATCTTGTTTTGACCATACACTATATAGCTTTTTATCTTGATCAGATAATTTAAAACCATAGGTATCTTCCATATAAAACATCACACGGGCAACATTACCTTTTACCGCATCAGGCGGTTCAGCACGACGAATAGACTCATCCACTTCAATTGGACAAGCACCATACTCTCGCTTACTCCCCTCTACCATTCCCCAGTTAAAATTAGAACGATCACCATTAACTTCGCCCACTGCTGGAAAAAGATTATGTAAGTCATTATGTGCTGTCTCAAAAACGGGATCTTTTGCCTCACAACACTGACGACCTGTCATTTCTTTTTCTGGACATACTTTTTTAGGCTCGCGCCAACACTGTCTAAAGTTACCAAATTGATGTGCAGGCATTACATGTTCAGCTTCAATTCGACTAGCACGTTCTGGATTTTTACGCGGAACATAACCACAACTTTTCCAATCCACTAATTTGGATTTCGGATCATAATCACAACCACAATAAAATGTTATATTATGGCCTTTATAAATATCGTTATATAAAATTCTTTTAGCCTTTTCAAAGGATTCTGGACTTTTGGGAAGCTGACTCAAATCCTCCTGAACAGCTGATTTTGCTGGGTTAGTCGCCTGATTTACTGCCGAATCACTCTGATTACAAGCAACTAAAAGAATAAATGAAAATAGTAAAGCTAATAAACGCATACGATACTCATAGGATCTGTTGAACATTTAGACACAAATAAAAAAGGGAGTTTTACTCCGTTCCACAAGTCTTACTCAAATCTACCTAAAATAGATTTGACGCTTATTTCTTGCTTCACTGAGTTGGTTTCACGTTTCGTGTTGCCACTAAACGCCAGAGCCAAACTCTCCACAAGCGGTCACCGTTGAACTCGCGGCAATTTTTGTTAAACCGAGCTGCTTTAAATTCAAAGCAGCATTAACATCTCTATCATGGCTTGTCTCACAGTGCGGACATTGCCATTCTCTGTCTTTTAACGTCAAGCATTCATGCTTAAAACCACACATCGAACACAATTTTGAGCTTGGATAAAAACGGTCGGCATAAACTATTTTGGCACCGTAATACTTGGCCTTGTATTCTACCTGTCGTCTTAATTCGTAAAAACCTACATCAGCGATGGCTCTTGATAACTTTCCATTTTGCATCATGCCTTTGACATTTAAGTCTTCTAAAACAACGGTGTTAAATCTCGTGGTGAGATAATAAGACAGTTTGTGTAAGGCATCTTGGCGAATGTGTTTTATCCGTTGATGCAGTTTAGATAATTGTAATTTGGCTTTGTACCGATTGTGTGAGCCTTTGACTTTACGACTTAATGCTTGACTTAAGCGTTTGAGTTTCTTTAGGTTTTTTGATAAAGCCTTAGGATTCTCTGCTTTATGCCCATCTGAACAGGTGGCTAAATGGCTAATTCCTAAATCCACACCGACACAATCTTGTTTTTCGACTGGCTGACGTGGTGGCTTTTGTTCTATCGGCAAACTCACCGAAATACTCACATACCATCTATCCGCCTGTCGGCTGATGACGGCATTGTTTATTTTTCCTGCTCCTTGATGTTGATAGCTTTCTTTGGTCTTTACCCAGCCTAAGTTGGGTATCCATATGCGTTTGTCGTTGACTTTAAATTGGTCATTGCCAATGTAAAATGAGTCGTGACGACCTTTTTTACAAAATTGCGGATAACTGGCTTCGCCATTAAAAAACCGTTTAAACGCTGTGCCTAAATTCTTTAACGCTTGTTGCGAGGCATATTTGGTGACTTCTAAGACAAAGGGATATTTTTCGTGTTTGATGGCGTTAAATTCTTTTCTTAGTAATTGTTCATTCGGTTTTGGCAAGCTGTTATCTTGTTGATGGGCTTGATATTTTTCTTGCCAGTTTGCTAAGCCCCAGTTATACGCTAAACGCGCAACACCACAAGCACGCGCTAAATAGTTGGCTTGCTTGTTGTTGGGTTTAAGTTCAATCTGATGGGCGGTGCTGAGCATGAAAAACGATTCATTCAACAGAAAATGATTGATTAATTCTAATAGATAGCTACTGATTCTTTAACCGCTTTTTTGTTTTTTATGATAATTTAAACCACTGCCTAAATCTTGTAAAATTTCTATTTTTTCAAAACTGTGTTCTGTGCAGTATTGCTCCAAGCGTTGGGCTTGCCGTTCTAAGCCGTCTTTTTGGTCATGCGAGGATACCCGTGCATAAGCAATGGCTTTACGCAATTCTGGCGCAAATTGTCCACAAAAATGCTGTATATCTTGCCATAAATAACGCCGATGACCGCCAACGGTGCGATACGCAGGCAACAACTTCTTTTCTACCTCCCATCTTCTAAGCGTTGAGACCGATACGCCTAATAATTTTGCTGTGTCTCCAATGCTTAAATGTTCCATGCTTTAAACTCATTTAGTCTAAAAAATACACTAAATGAGTAGATTTGAATGGCTTTTCAAGGTGCTGTTAACTGCCCTTTATTTTACGCAATTAAGCAGGTTGCTGGGCAGGCTTTTTGCCTTTATCACGCAATAAAATACGTCTTCCCCCTTGAGGTTCTAACTCATCATGAAGATGCAAAGATACCGTTGCCTGTTCTAATAACATACCAAATGGACTGTCAAATGGCTGATCGTCTGTTAGAGCATCCCAAATACGACCATGTATCCACGGATGTGCTTGAATTTCAACATGTAATTCAACCGCTTTTTTGCCACGCTCATTTAACCAATCCATTAAAATATCGTGCATCTGCTCTCGTTTTTCCTTGAACTCATCATAATCATCACACGAAAACTCAACAACACGACTATATTTTTTAAAGAAAAAGTTGCCGCCTATCGTTTCTGATGTTCTAAAAAATGCTTCATAGCCTTTAGATTTTGTAGGCTCTAAAGAGAAATTAGCGGCTGGCCGATCGTAAACAGAAACAGAGGGAATATTAGCTGAGGGTTTGGTTGGTTTACTATCATCTAAACTTAACGGTACTGGTGTAGCATCAGAAGCAGTAATCACAGGTGTAATGCGACCAGAACTATTATTATTTAAAAGGTTCTCAATCGCCACCATGACTTCTACGCCACTCTGAAAACGATTTTTAACCTCTTTGGCTAATAAGCGATCAACCAACATTTGGTAACGATGTAAATGCTCTGGTAAACGAGGCACAGGCTCTTGGCAATGTTTAATCGCTAAAGAAATGGAGTCTGATGCTGTAAAAGGTGGTTTTCCAACCAACATCTCATACAACATGACACCTAAGCTATATAAATCCGCACGACCATCTACTGCTAAACCACGAGCTTGCTCTGGACTCATATACTTTGGAGTACCCACGGTTGAGCCAACTTGCGTTAAATTGCTTTCAGCTTGCATATTTCGGGCAATACCAAAATCGGTCAAAATAGCATCATCATTATGCGATCTAAATAATACGTTATCAGGTTTAATATCACGATGTACGACTCCCTTTGAATGAGCCATACCTAAAGCATCAGATAATTGTTTAATAATTTTTAAAGCTTGTGCGGGGGTAATATCATGGCGCTCAATACGATCACTTAAATCTCCTCCTGTATGATACTCCATCGCTAAATAATGATAATTATTAAACGAACCAACATCATATACAGTCACAATATGAGGATGAGATAAAGCAGCAACCATCTTTGCTTCACTGTCAAATCTGGCTGCAAAACCAGGCTCTGCAGCCAGATGTGGTGCCATGACCTTTAAAGCAACTTGTCGTCCAAATGATTCCTGCACAGCTAAATAAACAGTCGCCATGCCTCCTTTGCCTAACTCGCGTATAATGGTATAACCAGGAATTTGAATTGTCATAATGTTAAAATTATTCACTGTAATTTTTAGATAAAATATTCTTGGTAAATACCATTTTTACAGTTATTTAGCAAGCAATCCTATCTGAGCTGTATGTCGTTTGCGCGATTCGCTACGTGTTTGTAATTGAATGACATTTGCAGCCTTCTGTTGTTCCAAATTTTCACGTTGCTTATTTAGTCGTTGCAGACATTGATCTAAAGTTTGACCAATCCTTGCATGAGTTTGAATCATGGCAATTTTGGGCCAAGTAATACGCTCACCCTGCACTCTAAACCACATTAACATTTCATCAGTCGGATTTTGTAGCATACAGGCATAATGACGCCAATTATATTTGGCAACAATAGTCACATCGCCATAATAACGTTGACCAATAATGCCATAGCCATGATCCATTAATTGGCGTATTGTTTCGATGCTGGTGCGCTCACGCATAAAATCAAAAATACCCATACCCACCATTTGTAATTGAGCACGAGCAACTTTTTTAGGCCATGAAGTAATTTTACCTTTTTGCAAACGTTCTTTATCAGTTTGCATAAATGGCACAATGTGTGGATTTACTTGGCTGGCAATAAAATAATTGACATTAAATAAACGAGACAAACGTTGACGTGGTAAATCACTACGAACAGAGCCATCTACCCATTTTTCTGAGGGCATATAAGGATGATATTCACCATGATGATTTTTGGTGGTTAAGGTGACCGCTGGAAACAATACAGGAACAGCACAAGAGGCTAATGCCGCACTCCATACCAATAAATAAGGTGATGTTAGCTCATTCATTAAGCGAGCTTTGTGCGCTTGTAATGGTGATACTGTGACATTAATATGCCGCCCCGTTTTGGCATAAGCTTCTTCAAAGGTATATTCACCAATATTACGACGAACAAATCGTTCTAATTGTCGTTGATCGGCAAAACCTTGCCCCAAAATGCCATCACGTAAACGCTTCCATGTCCATGCATGATGATAGAAACCATCACCATCATACATTCTCACTAGCTCCTCATCAGTATGCGTCCCCAACATACCTGTGACTAAAGAACCTGCACTTGAGCCAGAAATTACCTTGGGTAATAAATTACGTTCATGCAAGGCTTTACACACTCCCACATGAAATAAACCCAATGTTGCACCACCCGATAACATTAATGCAGGTTGACCGTAACTATGAAAAGTATCTTCAAAAAAACGTAATTTTTGTTCTAATGACAAAAATTCTAAATTGGCATCACAAATATAATTTAAAGCAGAGCAAACTTGATCTATATAATCTTCGATTAATCGTTTAGTACCAATATGAGCATAGGTATATAGTAAGGGATTACCAATATTACCAATATCATGGTAGAGCCCTTCTCTTAATGCACGCATTAACTGTCTATCATCTTTTTGACGCATTAAATGGCGCAAATTCATTAAACGATCACGAATTAATTCATGATTATAGTGTTCAGACTCATTATCAAGCTTCCATAAATCTAAACCAGTCACTGAATCTAACTCTAAAGCGATTTCCTTCCACTCTTCATAGGTATTAGCTTCATCAAGGGCTTGGCGTAATAAAGAGACTTTATTCGTTAATAACATTAGAGTTCTCCGAGAGCCTATAGCTTTCTTATCACAATTTAGACTCTATTCGTAATAGGCTTCACTGTTGGAGCATTACAATACAATCATACAATAAATGAACTCTATAACATAAAAAAAACGATAAGACGAGCATATTGTCCGACAATTATCTAACTAGATAGTTTCTTGGATATGTAGTCGACAAGCGGCTACTTTTTGAGGAAAAGCTAAGGCTTATTTATTTTGTACCATCGCTTGTTTTAATTCAGCAGGTGTCATTTCTAGTTCCAAAACATCTCGTGCTTGGGCTGCTTCAGGAACTTTGTTAGCTGCCATTGCAAAATAATACCATGCTTTACTTTTATCCGTTTTGATTGTTGAATCACCTAAATACAACAAACCTAAACGATATTGAGCAATTGCATTACCTTGTTGTGCTGATTTTTCTAATAAAACGATTGCCTCTGGCACATCTTCTAAATCCTCAAGATAATGTAAAGCTAAAGCTAATTGTGCTTCATCATGATCTTGGTCTGCTGCTTTTTCATACCAATATATGGCAAGTTCTTTATTTTTTTTAACTCCATCACCTGCTTCATACAATTCTGCTAACTCTAATTGAGCTTGAGCATTGCCTAATTCTGCGGCCTTTTTATACCAAGGTAGAGCTTTTTCTGATTGATTAAAACCTTCATCATAAATACGCCCTACTAGAGTCATGGCATCAGCATCTTGTTTTTGTGCTAATGGTAAACTCAATTCAAGTGCAGTGTCATATTCTCTATTTTCAAAAGCTAATATTGCTTCATCATAAGTGGCAGCAATGGTCAATGTAGATAAAAAAGTGAAGATCAGAGAGGATTTGGCAAGAGTTTTAGTTAAACTGTTCATAAAATTGCAAGCTAGCAAATGATGTTTGGATATTATAATCAATTATTACCTTTTTGGATGTACCTCCTATGAATTTCTCTGAAGATTTTATAGCTCAACTGCAATCATTAGCACAACAAGTTCAAAATCTCTTACCACCTTCTCCTCCTAACATTGATTGGCAAACGACTAAAGCCTTTCGCTGGCGTTTGATGGGAAAAAAATCTTATTTAGAAGCTGTTAATGATTTAAGTCCTATTCGATTAACAGATTTACAAGGTATTGATAAACAAAAAGCTGAAATTACTCGTAATACCTCTCAATTTGTTAACAAAAAACCTGCCAATAATGTGTTGTTAACAGGTGCACGTGGCACAGGAAAATCTTCGCTTATCAAAGCGTTACTTAATGAATTTTCAGATCAAGGCTTAAGAGTGATTGAAGTCGATAGAGATTTATTAGTTGATTTACCAGATATTGTCCAGCTAATCGCTCATCGTCCTGAACGTTTTATTATTTATTGTGACGATTTATCTTTTACCGCGGATGATGCAAGTTATCGCGCCTTAAAAACCATTTTAGATGGCAGTATGCACGCAGGCAGTGAAAATGTTCTAATTTATGCAACCAGTAATCGCCGACATTTATTGCCCGAATATATGAGCGAAAACTTACAAACGTCTGTTGGCGATGATGGGGAACTTCATCCAAGCGAAGCGATTGAGGACAAAATTTCTTTATCGGACCGATTTGGAATGTGGCTATCTTTTTATGCCATGAGCCAAGATACCTATCTTGATATCGTAGAACATTGGCTAAAAACTTATCATTTAGAGTTAAACGCAGCAGCACGAACGGCTGCTTTACAGTGGGCGTTAGGTCGTGGTAATCGTTCTGGACGTAGTGCAGCACAATTTGCTAAAGATTGGGCAGGCAAAAATCTAATTTAAAAGTAGCCAATAGGACTTACAAAAATATTGTAAGTCCTTTTTTGTTGCACCACTTTTATTGTCGCTGCAAAGCCCCTAATTAACCAAAATCGCCTGCACGTCTGCCACAATTACGACAAGTATGAGTAAATAACTCTTTATCATCTATCCCCACAAAAGTATGGCCACAAACAGGACAACGTACTGTACGCAAAAAAATACTTAATAATAAGCCAAACACAAAAAATACGACAAATGCAACACTTAATACATTCCCTGTTTTACCTGATATTTCATAAAGCTGAAAAATTGCTGCAAATACCAAAGTAATTGTTAACGCAGCAAGCAAAAAACTCATTTGACAAGTACGTTGAAACCATCTAATTTGGCGGATACTCATTAAACACTCCTAAATAATCAACAAAATTATAGAGTTAATAGATTAAATCTATATCACCCAACTCATTATGTTAGATTTGAGAGTGTAACAATTCTTATCATTAACACCATTTTTGTATGTCTTACAGTAAGACAATATTAACTAATTATGACGATTATTATAGGTATTGATCCAGGCTCTCGTTTGACGGGCTATGGGATTATTGAAAAAAAAGGTAATAAATGTTTTTTTATAGATGCAGGTACTATTCGCACCGAAAGTGAAGAAATGCCGATTCGATTAAAACGCATTTTTGAAGGTATTCAACGTATTGTTGAATTTCATCAACCTACTGAAGCAGCAGTAGAAAAGGTTTTTTTAGCACACAATGTTGATACTGCATTAAAACTAGGACAAGCTCGTGGAGCTGCTATTGCTGCATTAGTCACTCGCGATATCAGTGTTGAAGAATATACAGCCCGACAAATCAAACAATCTGTTGTTGGCTTTGGTGCGGCACAAAAGGAACAAGTTCAACAAATGGTCACCCGTTTACTTAATATTCCTGTTATTCCACAAGCAGATGCGGCAGACGCTCTGGCCGCAGCAATTTGTCATGCCCATACGTCTCAAACCCTACTAAAACTAGCCAAACTGAAAAAATAAAATAGGGGCTAAGTAGCCCCTATTTTTAAACAGCTCAATTACCAAGTCATAGGATCCCAAAATAAAACTTCTTTCGCAACTTGCAAATCTTTTTCTTTTTGCAGACGTTGTTCTGGAACAGGATGTTCTCCATCGTCATATAAATCAAAAGGCTTCCAACGAGTTTGCTGTGGTGTTGCAAACGCCCAACCTGGTTTATCTAAGCGAGTTTCACGAATTTCTTGCAATGCCATTTTTTCGGGCAATTCAGTTAAGTATTTTTCTTTAAATAAGTTGAGTGAGGCATCTGGTTGTGGACGAAAGTTTTCTTCATCATAACGAAAATAGTAAGAACGACCACCTTCAACTTTTAATTTTGTTTTAAAGATATGCGTTAAATAAACAGGACCGATTGGTCGACGAATGGCAAAATCATATTGTCCTGCAGGTAACTCCATCCAGTAATAAGCACCATCACGAATACCATGCAAACGACGGCCATTTAAGAAAACACTTGGGGAGATCACTTCTTCTTTATTCCAAGCACTGTGCGGACGGTAAATATAAACAATCGCATTACGCGCATCGGTCACTGGAATAGGTTGAAACAAAGAGCCTTCTGTTGGAAATAAATAAGAACCAATACTAAATGCACGCAAACGATAGGTATCAATCATATAATCGATTTTGCCACGTAATTGTGTTAATTCAGGATTACTGACAGGATGAATGATTTTTTGTGGAGTACCACACGCTGTTAATGCGATAAGCATTACTGTACCAAATCCAATTTTTATACTATTCATATAATCTTTCCCCATATAGACTCTCTCGCATATCTTAGCGACCTGTAGTCTAAATCTATTTAAGCCGACAGATTGTATACGATTTTTTATTGGACAAAACAAAAAAATGCGCAAATCTTGTTTAATTATTGGAGCTGCATATTCTATTGGTGGCGCACATATAGGCAATCGTCGCGCCCCTTTCTTTTTTCGTTATCATGCCAAACTTCCAATTCAATGGCATAAAATTTATTGGCAAGATTCTACCACACTTCAATCATATCCCAATCTTTTATCCTCAATTAAGCGCACTAATCGACAACTTATACACAAAATTTGTCAGATTCGTTCTCATTTTAAACCGATTATTTTGGGTGGTGACCATAGTTGCGCTATTGCTACTTGGCAAGCTGTTAGCTCAAAACCACTTGGATTACTATGGATTGATGCCCATTTTGATAGCCATATCCCTGAAACATCTTTTAGTCATCGTCTTCATGGAATGCCTTTGGCTATTTTACTTAATCAGGGGGCATCTGGCCTTTATGAACGAAATAATCAGGTATTACACAAGCAACATACCGTGATATTTGGTGTCCATAGTTTTGAGTTAGCAGAAATCAAATTGTTAACTCAACTAGGTATTCGTTATTATTTAATGAGTGAAATTCATTTACGTGGGTTTTATCAATGCTTTGATGAGGCTTGGAGACTTGTTAGCTCCGCTCCACATGGTTTTGGTGTGAGTTTAGATTTAGATAGTATTGATCCATGCCAAATGCCTGCAGTGAGTGTGCGCGCCACACAAGGACTTGCTTTTAATCACCTTCTAACTGCCATCAAAAAACAAAAAAAGCATCAACTAAAAGCGATAGAAATTGCAGAATTTAACCCTTATCATCAATTTCACGGCAATAATGTCAAAAAAATTAGCCAACTTATATTGGCACTTGCAAAGTAATAGTTGGATTAACAAACTTTTCACCGTGTTTTAATTTTTCATACATTTCAGGGTCTGTCCACTCATGACAAACTTGCGGCGAAAAGATAATGTCTTCTAATTTAATTAAACCCATACGAGGATTATTAATATCTTCTCTAAAGGCTTGGGCATAACCTGTTTGGGTTTCATGAACAATGACTGAATTTAGCACCACATCTGCTTCGCCATTTTGCATCACGGTTTGTTTTAACACCGCATCAACTAAAACAAAAATCAAGCGTGAAAATTGCTCTGCGGATGGTGAAACAGGCATACTGATCCAACGCTGACTAAATTTTTGGCAATATGAAATATATTCAGCATCATCCTTATCCCAAAAAGCGATGGCATGATCAAAACTATCAATTAAATCTTTGATGTGTCCTTTTAATAAACCAAAATCATAAACCATTTGACCATGATCTAAGGCATGTGCTTCTAAAATAACTTCTACTTGATAACTATGACCATGTATTGAGCGACTACAACGCTGACTTGTACAGTTACGTACAATGTGGGCATTTTCAAAACGAAATAATTTGCGAATCAACATAACACTGAACACGTCACAAGCAAAGACAGGCGATTATTCTAACAGATTTGACAAATTTTATTAGTTTTATTCGCATCTTGGCTCAAGCTTAGGTACAATGCGGCGTTTTTTTAATTTATGGTACTTTTAGAGCCTCTCTGCCCTAGAAAAGCCTACAACTAATACCCTCTGCATGAAGTCTTTATTAGCTACTTATGCTCAGGTAAAAGTCTTGTTAGTCACGGTCATCCGTGTTTTTATCATCAGGAGCTTAAAATGAAACAACCCGTTCGCGTTGCCGTTACTGGTGCAGCTGGTCAAATTGGTTATAGCTTATTATTCCGCATCGCTAGCGGTGAAATGTTGGGCAAAGACCAACCAGTCATTTTACAATTATTAGAAGTGCCAGTCGAAAAAGCTCAACAAGCTTTACGCGGTGTGATCATGGAATTAGAAGATTGTGCATTTCCTTTATTGGCAGGCGTAATCCCAACTGATGATCCTTATGTTGCCTTCAAAGATGCTGATATTGCTTTATTAGTTGGCGCACGTCCACGCGGTCCAGGCATGGAGCGTAAAGACTTATTACAAGAAAACGCTAAAATCTTCACTGTACAAGGCAAAGCATTAAACGATGTTGCTAGCCGTGACGTTAAAGTATTAGTTGTTGGCAACCCAGCAAACACTAATGCTTATATTGCGATGAAATCTGCTCCAGATTTAAACCCAGCAAACTTCACAGCGATGTTACGTTTAGACCACAATCGTGCTTTATCTCAAATCGCTGCTAAAACTGGCCGCGCTGTTGCAGATATCGAAAACATGGTTGTTTGGGGTAACCACAGCCCAACAATGTATGCTGACTACCGTTTTGCAACCGTTAATGGTGACGCTGTTAAAGCCTTAATCAATGACGAAGAATGGAACCGTGATACCTTCTTACCTAAAGTAGGTAAGCGTGGCGCTGCTATTATTGAAGCTCGTGGTTTATCTTCTGCTGCTTCTGCTGCTAACGCGGCTATTGACCATATCCGTGATTGGGTATTAGGTACTAACGGCAAATGGGTGACAATGGGTATTCCTTCTGACGGTAGCTATGGCATTCCAGAAGGCATCATTTATGGTGTTCCAGTGACCTGTGAAAACGGTACTTATACTCGTGTTCAAGGTTTAGAAGTTGATGCTTTCTCTCGTGAGCGTATGGACTTTACCTTAAATGAATTATTAGAAGAGCGTGATGGCGTAAAACACTTATTGCCATAATTCTCGACTAATTTCATTCAAAAAAGGTCTATGCAAATAGGCCTTTTTTATTAATACCGTCTGATACTTACGCAATCCACACAGATAATACTTGCCCTAAGTGCCTCGTCTAAGGTATGAATACATCTATGATATTTTACGCGGACAGGTAACAACGTTTGTCTATAATTTCGTCATCTTAGGACTTAGGTAATTTCTTTTATTTTGCCCCAATAAGCCCAATCAAAGTTTTGGCAACATGGCTAAAACACTTATAAATATTGACGATCAAAACGCTTTATCTACCTGTTTCAAATCTGTTTTTAAATGACCTAAGCTTAGGTTCTTATGGTCAGAGGTATTTGTTGTGATTGATGCGGAAGGCTTTCGTCCCAATGTTGGGATTATATTAACCAATACTCAAGGACAAGTATTATGGGCAAGACGACACGGACATGATGCATGGCAATTTCCTCAAGGAGGAATTCAGACTGGTGAAACCCCTGAACAAGCCATGTATCGCGAATTGTGGGAAGAAGTTGGCTTAGAGAAACATCATGTGAAAATTTTAGCACAAACTCGTGGCTGGTTACGTTATCGTTTACCACGTCGTTATGTACGCTATGATGCACCGCCACCCGTTTGTATTGGTCAAAAACAAAAATGGTTTTTACTCAGTTTGCAAAGCTCCAGTGATATTATTAGTTTAAATAAATGCCATCCTCCAGAATTTGATGCGTGGCAATGGGTCAGTTATTGGTATCCGCTAAATCAAGTGGTATCTTTTAAACGTGAGGTGTATCGTAAAGCCTTACAAGAATTGGCACCACGCATCTCTGTTAACGAATAAGAATTAAGAGACTCTTTGTATGATTATGTTGGATATTTTAAGAAAGCTGGTACAAGACGTGGATAACTCTCCAACGCTTTTGGCTGCCTTAGATGTAATCGTGCAAAGTGTTCGTGATGCACTGCATACCGAAGTCTGCTCCATTTATTTATTAGATGAACGTAATAGCCGTTATGTATTAATGGCCTCACATGGTTTAAACCCTGATGCTGTTGGTAATGTGTCTTTAGGTTTGTCTGAAGGTTTAGTGGGTTTAGTGGGTCAACGAGAAGAACTCATCAACCTCGAAGATGCCGCGTCTCACCCACGTTACCATTATTTACCCGAAACAGGCGAAGAACGTTATAGCTCGTTTTTAGGCGTGCCGATTATGAATCGGCGTAAAGTTTTGGGGGTATTAGTTGTTCAACAACAAGACAAACGACGTTTTGGCCAAGCCGAAGAAGCCTTTTTAGTGACCTTGTCGGCTCAAATTTCTGGAGTTGTTGCTCATGCTCGTGCTTTAGGCCAACTCGAAAATCTCCATGCACCCAAAGGTGGTGTAGCAAGCCCACGTATTTTTCATGGTGTTGCTGGCGCTAGTGGTATTGCTATGGGACGTGCTGTGGTTATTTATCCCCCTGCTGATTTGGAGTCTGTACCTGATAGAGCAACGGAAGATATCGACTACGAATTACAACAATTTCAACAAGCCTTACAAGGAGTACGTCAAGAAATTCAAAATCTTGATAGTAAAATGGCAAATAGCCTAATGGCCGAAGAACGAGCCTTGTTTGAAGTTTATCTACGCATGTTAGATGACAATGCTCTACCTGAAGAAATTATTAATCGTATTCATGCGGGTAATTGGGCACAAGGCGCACTACGCGCGGTTATTGACGATCATATGCAAAGCTTTGCTGCGATGGACGACCCTTATTTACGTGAACGTATGGCAGACGTGCGTGATTTGGGACGACGTTTATTAGCCCATTTACAACAGCAAAGCTCGCCTAATCGCGACTTTCCTGAAAGCAGTATTTTAATTGGTGAAGATATTTCTACTGCCACGTTGGTTGATACCCCTTTAGAAAATATTGCGGCAATTGTCACAACAACTGGCGCAGCTAACTCACATATGGCCATTGTAGCAAGAGCACTAGGTATTCCGACTGTGGTTGGGGTGGCTGAATTACCTGTCGCTAATCTTGATGATGCGGAAATGATTGTTGATGCTTATCAATCTCGCGTTTATGTTCATCCATCTCGTGAACTACGTAAACGTTACAAAGAAATCATCAAAGAAGAACGACAATTAGTGGCAGGTTTAGATGCCTATAAAGACTTACCTGCTATTACGCCTGATGGCCATCGAGTTACTTTGTATGTCAACACAGGTTTAATGGCTGATGTTGCACGAGGACGCGATCGTGGTGCAGAAGGGGTTGGCCTGTATCGCAGTGAAATTCCCTTTATGTTACGTGATCGTTTTCCAAGTGAAGAAGAACAACGCAACATATACCAACAACAATTATCTGCATTTGCCCCCTATCCTGTCACTATGCGCATGTTAGATATTGGTGGAGATAAAGACTTACCCTACTTCCCAATTGATGAAGTCAATCCTGCTTTAGGCTGGCGTGGTATTCGTATTACCTTAGATCATCCCGAAATTTTTATGGTACAAATGCGTGCCATGTTAAAAGCAGCAATTGGCTTAAATAATCTACAAATTCTTTTACCGATGGTGTCGTCAGTATTTGAAATTGAAGAAGCACAACATTTATTGCATCGCGCAGTCGCTGAAGTACAAGAAGAAGAAAAAGTCACCATTACGCCTCCAAAGTTAGGGATTATGGTTGAAGTTCCCTCTGCTCTGATTCAAATCAAAGATTTAGCCCACATTGCTGATTTTGTCTCGGTTGGCTCAAACGATTTAACACAATACTTATTAGCCGTTGACCGTAATAATGCCCGTGTTGCCGATTTATACACGCCATATCACCCTGCCGTGTTACGTGCCTTACAATATGTCGTTAACGAAACTCATGCTGCAGGCAAACCTGTAAGTATCTGTGGCGAAATGGCTGGTGATCCAGGTACAGCAATTTTATTAATGGCAATGGGTTTTGATTCTTTAAGTATGAGCGCCAGCAATTTATTAAAAATTCGTCGGGTATTACGTACTATCAAACTCAGTGATGCCCAAGAACTCCTCAAAGAAGCTTTGGCAATTGATAATGCCGCCGTGATTCGTAGCATGGTTGAGCTAGAATTAAATAAACTTGGTTTATGGGATTTAGTGCGCCCCACACAAAAACCTGTTGGCGGTAAAGTTCCTGCTTAGGATAACAGGGCATGTTGTCGCTTAAAGTGCCAACATGCCCTAGCTTCTGATTTATTTAGGCAAAAAATCCCGCAGGCGATTTTGTCAACGCAACACTAATCAAAAACACATACACCGCCACCGCAGCCAGCAAAAATGTTAATTTTTGACCTTGTGTTTTTGCCTTCTTAAAGGCCATCAAACCTAAACCGATATAAACAATTAATAAGGTAATTTTAACGTGTACCCACGCTGGAAATTGCTGCAAAACGACTAGCATGGCAATTGCTGAAACCAACAATAGTGTATCAATCACATGTGGCGTAATTTTGACCCATTTTGCTTGTAACTGTGTTGAACCTTGCAACAGCCACAAACCACGCACCATAAACAATAAGCCACTTAATGCCACAGCCGTCATATGCAGATGCTTAAAAATCACATAACTATCCATTTTTTACACCTCACGTTTATGTTGGCAAGCTGGACTATCAGGGGCTTTACCCAACGCCGCCCACTCCTCTGGCGTATACGTATGCAAAGCTAAGGCATGTAAACCTTTTTGCATTTCATCGGTCACTAAAGCATAAATCGCTTGATGACGTTGTACGGCACGTTTGCCAATAAAATCAGGCGACACAATCACACACTTAAAATGCGTTTCGGCATTTGCACCACCACGATGATTGTGTGATTCGTTAATAACTTCTAAATGTTCCAGAGCAAAAGCCGCTTGTAAACGACTGGCTAATAATGCTTGGCGTGACATTTGCTTGACCTCGTAAAAATTTTGCCAATTCTAACACAAAAAATTATTTGCCCTTTAACCAAAATTGGTCTATATAAAATAGCACTATAGTACCAAATAAAAACAGGAAAAATAATTATGACCATTAACCACCTTAGCAAAACTCCCACAGGCATTCGTTATTTTCCTGATAAAGATGACATTGCACATCAACTCAATGAGCAACATATCCATGATATTGTTGAGATTTTTAATACTCCCCTACAAGGCACTTATAATTGGGATTATGCCTCAGTCGATGGCCGTATTCGTAAGCTGTATCGTTTAGGTAAAGAACTCAATTGGAATCAAGAAATGGATTTAGATTGGTCACAAAATTACTCCAAAGAGAATTATCCTTCCGATCCAAGCTTTAATCCTTTTGCAGGTTATGCACCTTTTGAAAATCTCAGTGAAGCCGAAAAATTACGTTTTGCTTGGCATTATCAATCATGGACGTTATCGCAATTTTTGCATGGTGAACAAGGCGCGTTGCTCGTTGCTTCCCAATTAGTGTCTTGCGCACCAACTTTTGATGCCAAACTCTATGCTTCCTCACAAACCTTTGATGAAGCACGTCATGTCGAAACCTTTAACCGTTATCTGCAAGAAAAAATCGGTTTTATGTACCAAATTACCCCAGCCTTAAAATTGCTAGTTGATAAAATCTTGGCGGATTCGCGTTGGGATTTAAAATTTATTGGCATGCAGATTGTGATTGAAGGCTTAGCATTAGCAGCATTTAATACCATGCGCATGACCTGTTTAGACCCGCTATTAAAAGACTTAATTTATTTAGTCACTCGTGATGAGGCGCGTCATGTCACTTTTGGCGTCAACTACTTAGAATATATTGTCAAACATCTGTCTGCTGAAGAAGTTGAAGAACGCGCTCAATTTGCTTATGAAGCATGTGTGGTTATGCGTGAGCGTTTGATTGCCACTGAAGTTTTTGCCGAATTTGGCTGGGATGTTGAAGCTGCACGCCGTCATATGCTCGACTCGACCGTGATGCAATATTTTAATAAATTCTTGTTTACGCGCATTATTCCCAATCTATCGAGAATCGGCTTATTAACAGAGAGCGTCAGACCAAAATTTGAAGCTTTAGGTATTTTGGAATACGAAAACTTAGTTAGTGATGGCGATATTGACTGGGCTACCCTCAGCCAACCTTTATACGATGATCCGTCCTATAAAACTTATCAAAACCTACCTATTGTACAATAATTAGGCTTTGTGT
>ERZ650309.65-NODE-65-length-49993-cov-6.468381_pt1 | contig 49993 bp, 40 predicted proteins | sample MGYA00376245_ERZ650309 | MGnify/ENA primary metagenome ERZ650309 (study PRJEB26733, sample SAMN07839294) | wastewater metagenome | biome: urban; feature: wastewater treatment plant; material: waste water | place: USA: North Carolina | collected 2016-04-26 ... | reverse complement strand
ACTTTTGCGCACGGTTTTGCAGCCTTGGCATAGCTCCAAAATCAGTTCAATAACCCGTAAACAATCACATAATCCTATAAATCATAAATAGATGGCGAATATTGGCAGAATCACCCAGGTAATCGGGCCGGTTGTAGACGTTGCATTTGACGAACCAGGCACAAAACTTCCTAACATTCTTGATTCACTTGAAGTGACAAAAAGTGACGGAACCCGAGTGGTATTGGAAACCCAACAACACCTTGGCGAGGATCGTGTGCGTACAATTTCTATGGAAGGTACGGAAGGCCTTGTTCGCGGCATGAAAGTGACAGACAATGGTTCTCCCATCCAGATGCCCATTGGTGAAGATATTAAAGGCCGATTGTTCAATGTGATTGGTGAAGCTATTGACGGTATCGCGCAGCCAAAGCGCGATAAATCACTTCCTATACATAGAGCAGCTCCTCGTTATGAAGACCTCTCCACTTCGCAAGAAGTTCTTTTTACCGGTATCAAAGTTATTGACTTGATTGAGCCTTATTCAAAAGGTGGTAAGATCGGATTGTTTGGTGGTGCGGGTGTTGGTAAAACCGTTTTGATTCAGGAGCTAATTAATAACATCGCGAAGGCCTATTCAGGTCTTTCTGTATTTGCCGGTGTAGGCGAGCGTACACGCGAAGGAAATGACTTGCTTCGCGAAATGATTGAAGCGGGTATCGTTGATTATGGCCCTGACTTTATGAAATCTGTTCATGCTGGTGGCTGGGATCTTTCTAAAGTAGATAAAGACAAATTGAAAGATTCGAAGGCAACTTTTGTGTTTGGTCAAATGAATGAGCCTCCCGGAGCCCGTGCCCGTGTTGCTCTCTCCGGCTTAACTATTGCTGAATATTTCCGCGATGGCGATGGAACAGGAAAAGGACGCGACATTCTTTTCTTTATCGATAACATCTTCCGTTTTACACAAGCAGGTTCTGAGGTATCTGCACTTTTAGGTCGTATGCCATCTGCGGTTGGTTATCAGCCGACACTAGCAACTGAGATGGGATTGATGCAAGAAAGAATTACTTCTACAAAGAATGGTTCTATTACTTCTGTACAAGCGGTATATGTACCTGCGGATGACCTTACTGACCCGGCTCCGGCTACTACTTTTGCTCACTTAGATGCTACAACCGTATTGAGTCGTAAGATAGCGGATTTAGGAATTTATCCCGCAGTAGATCCGTTGGATTCTACATCACGTATCCTTTCTCCTGCTATTGTAGGCGATGCACATTACGATTGTGCAAACAGAGTGAAGCTAATATTACAACGCTACAAAGAGCTACAAGATATTATTGCAATACTTGGCATGGATGAGCTGAGTGATGAAGATAAAATGACTGTATCCCGTGCTAGAAAAGTACAGCGTTTCCTAAGTCAACCATTTCATGTGGCCGAGCAGTTTACAGGATTGAAAGGTGTATTTGTGCCAATTGATGATACGATTAAAGCCTTCAATTCTATTATGGATGGTGAAGTAGATGACTATCCAGAGGCTGCGTTTAACCTTGTTGGCACTTTGGATGATGCAATCGAAAAAGGTAAAAAGCTGCTTGATGCAGCAAAAGGATAAATATTATTCGAATGATTTAATTATTAAAAGTGAAGGACTTAGTGGAGGCCTTCACTTTTTTTCATCAACAGGAAATCAAACAATTTATGATACTTGAAATTCTCACTCCGGAAAAAAAATTATATAGTGGCGATGTGCTTGGTGTACAATTACCCGGTATTTCTGGTTCATTTGAAGTGTTGGATAAACATGCCCCAATGGTGAGTGCTTTAGGAAACGGTCAGCTAAAAGTATTAAAAGACAAATCAAACAATTCCCGATTTTCTATAAAGAGTGGATTCGTAGAAGTACTAAATAATAAAGTTACAGTACTTGTGGAAGGTGCTGAGGCCTTAGATGCTTAGTTAGTTTATGATTGCCCTGCTGCATAAGGCAACCTATTATTCATTTAATCGTTTTTTGCTTCAATTGAATGAACTTCAATATTGATTTTAGAAATTTATTTCAAAAATCCTAATACGTTTATCCGAATTTATATGAGAAATTTATATGCTATTAAATATATTATCATAGCAAATTTATGTCTCACTTCTGTTCTGCTTATTTCCAACAATAAATTAGTTAATTGGGTATCCATAATAATTACTATTTATTTTGACTTACTTTGTCTTTACTCCTATCAAAAGAGCTTGAAGGCAAGGATGAAAGTAAATGAGGAGCAAGTAACACAAGGCAAAAGAAGTTTAATCATATTATTACAGACTATAGGTACAATCATTTTTACTTTAATCTGTATATTCTTTAAAATTGATGCGCATATATTCCTACTTGTTAACCTTTTGTGGGCATTACAGTTATTCAGCATTTATGAGATTAGTAGATTTACATCGGATTTAGTATATGCAACTTTTAAAAGAAGTAAATCTATTGCCGTGATTGGCAACGATATTGATGTCCACAAAATTGTGCCATTACTTCGCCAAAGAAAGCAATTTGATGTGAAAGGATATTTTGATATTGATGAAAGTTCGCCATCCAATTTGACAGATTTTGGGGGGAATGAATATTTAGGTTCTTTTTCTAAAGCAGTGCAATTAGCAGTAAAAAATGATATAACAGAGTTATTCGTATCTCCCACAAGTTTGGCTGAAAAGCATTTTAATCAATTGGCGACCGAGGCAGAAAATAATTGTATCAAATTAAGAGTAATTGATCCAAAACCTGTCATGCTGGAATCATATAGATTTAAGCGTAAGATTAATGGATTGGTTATTAATTCAAAGTACAATGAACCCCTATCACTCCTACAAAATAGAATAATCAAAAGGATCTTTGACGTTGTAATAAGTGGATTAGTTGTTGTTTTTATTTTAAGTTGGTTAATTCCTATCGTTGCATTACTTGTAAAATTGGAAAGCCGTGGTCCTGTTTTTTTTAGACAGAAACGCTCAGGTAGAAATAACAAACCCTTCTGGTGTTTAAAGTTTCGTAGCATGACTCCAAATAAAGAAGCGAATGTAAAACAGGCTACAAAAGGTGATGCAAGAATAACTAAGGTAGGCGCATTTTTGCGTAAAACTAGTTTAGATGAAATGCCTCAATTCCTCAATGTAATAACAGGTGATATGAGTATTTGTGGACCAAGGCCACACATGCTTAGCCATACAGATGAGTTTAGTGCACTAATAAATGACTATATGGTACGTTTGTATGTAAAACCTGGCATAACAGGTTGGGCACAGGTAAATGGATATAGGGGTGAAACATTTGAATTGATTCAAATGGAGAAAAGAGTAGAATACGATATTGAATATTTACAAAACTGGACCCTAACCAATGACTTTGTTATCATGTTAAATACTATAAAATTCCTATTTAAACCAAATGAAAATACTTTTTGATAAAAAGCATAATGCTGTGTTGTAGTTTTATTTCATTTCAAACAAACAAAATTGATAAGGTGCTAATCTCAAGTGCTCATAATCAGCGCCAACAGACACTTCTGCTCCAGACCAATGATCATATAAAATAGTTGGGTGTATTCCATGCTCTCCGAATGAATACCAAGTAAGCCAAGCCTCTTGATTACTAAAATTAAAAACCCCCCAAAAAGCTTTCTCATTTTTTGTTCTTAAGTACATGGCCACATGAATATTATGCGGGCTTACCCATTTGATATTGCAATAGTCCTCAATAACATCTAATGATTTACGGATAAACAATAATTTTTTTGTTGCCTGATAAACACGGTGTACAACACTATCTGTTTGATCTATTTCTTTTACAATTTTTTTCCAATCAATAATAGGCCTATGCATCCATCTGTTATCATAATTTTTTCCAGCATCATTTTGGTAGGAATAATCATTTGTGCTTGCAACTTCATCCCCATAAAAAAGCATTGGAATACCACCCAGAAAGAAACTATGTGCTTGCATCAATTCTATTTTTTTTATGGCAATTTCAATAGCTTCATCATTGCCGGAAGCAATAGCATTTTCTAATCCACACAAGGAGGCCAAACTACCACTGATACGGGCATCCTGTGTTTTAGGATTTACTGCAAACAAGGCTCCACTGGCCGGGCTTCCGGGAAAGATACCAGCATAGTATTCCTTCATGAATTTGCGATGTTCATAGGCATTATATCCGGCTGTTTCAATCATCCAATCATCATACCCAAGACCAATATCATCATGACAGCGGGTATAAGTAATCCAAGTGCTACCCATGGGTTTTTTATCTAAAATAGACTGTGCTGTAAGCATTACCCTCGTATCTCCTGTGGCCAGCATATCCCATTGTAAAGCCATTTGTGTGGCATTATACGCTACATCACATTCTTTGCCGGCATACATATCTGTGCCAAAATATTTCATGATATTTTCAGGTGCCACTATGGCTTCCCCAAGTATGGCCATACCCGGTGCTGCTATATTTACTGCCTGTTTTATTAGCCTTAATAGTGTGTGCGCTTGAGGTAGGTTTTGAGAAGTAGTACCAACCTGCTTCCAAATAAAAGCTGGTGCGTCAATCCTTAAAATGTCTACACCAATATTTGCGAAGAAGAAGATATTATCAATCATTTCTTCCAACACTTTTGGGTTTGTAAAATTCAAATCCCATTGATAAGAGTGAAAGACCGTCATCACCCATTTATTCAATTCCTCAATGAATGTAAAATTTCCTGGTGCAGCCTCTGGAAAAACTTCGGGCATGGATTGATCATATAAATCTGGCACCGTACGATCATCGAAAAAGTAAAAGTAATCTTGGTATGCTTTATCGCCACTACGTGCTTTTACAGCCCAGTCATGGTGATGGGAGGTATGATTCAAAACAATGTCAAGCATCAGGTACATGTTTTTGTCTAACATTTGCTGCTGAAGTTTTTTCAGATCTGCCATTGTACCAAATCGGCTGTCCAGTTTTCTGAAATTACTTACCGCATATCCACCATCACTTTCCCCTTCAGGGCTTTCAAATAATGGCATGAGGTGTAATAGATTGACGCCCAAGTCCTCAAAATAGGGGAGCTTTTTTTGTAGTTGCTTTAAGCTGCCACAAAAGCGATCCACATATAGACTCATCCCCGCTAGTTTATTACTCAAAAACCAATGCCCCTGCTTTTCTTTTGCTTCATCTCTTTGTACAAATGCCTTTGGTCTTTCCTGGTAAGATTTGATAATATTTTCTACTAAAATTTGAAAATATTTATTTCTATCAGGATGGGTGCCATAAATGTCATTATACAATGCCTCCAGACTTGGCGCATTTGCTATAAAGCGAATATAAAATGCATTGTCTGCGCCAGCAATGTCAATACTCTTTTGTTTTAAAGCATTATTGATTAAATGGTGTAATTGGAAATTATACATAAGAATGTTTATTCAAAAATTGACTTACTAAGGTGTCTGAATGCTTCCATAGCACCCATGTACTCGCAAGTACGTGCACCTGCTTTGTTGGCATTTTTAATAATCTGTAGCCACTCATTTATAGAGATAGTATCTATTGAAAGTTGATTTGCTTTTTCACTGAGCTGATACAACACAGCACCTACAAATGCATCCCCGGCTCCGGTAGTATCTGTTGGTTTTATGGGAATGCTAGGAACTGTAATTGTATTTCCTGCGGATGAAAGTAGTGTGCCTTCACTGCCTAATGTAATGGCAAATGTGGCTGTAAGCTTTTCATTAAAAATTGTAACTGCATCTTCCAATCTTGATGCACCAGTAAGTAATAATGCCTCTTCATCACTCACTTTAAAGAAATTGCAATTTTCTAAATAAACCCAGCTTTGGTCTATGAAAGATTTTTGTTGATGCCCAAATAGTAACTGCCTATAATTGGGATCAAAAGAGATATAAATTTTGCTTTTAATTGCTTTATCTAATAGTGTAGTATAAGCCGCCTTTAGTGGCCCATCTAAAAATGCAGTGGCAGAGCCAAAATGTACAATGTTGTACTTTGAAACATCAATAGCATCAATTTCCGCTTCGGTTAAAAGTGCATCTGCACCTCGGTTAAAATAAAAATCACGTTCTCCATTTTCCATTAGAGATACAAAGGCAAAGGTGGTAAATGATTCTCTTGATTGTAACAACTGTGTTGTATCTACACCAAATGAGTGTATGAGATCCACAAGATGCTGACCAAATGGATCAATGCCAACTTTAGCACAAAGACTCACTTGCCCTCCCAATGCAGCTATGGCAGCAGCTACATTTGCTGGGGCACCACCCGCTTTTTTTAGAAAATTATTTCCGGCTGACAAAGGCATTCCCTTGTCTGTACAAATCATATCTATTAATGCCTCACCGATACATAATATTTTTCCCATACTATTTAGTGCCCTCCCATTTGAACAGTTGTACTTTCATCAACTGGTTTTGAATGAATACGTAGTGTAAGCAATGCAGCTATCAGTAAGAAAGCAGCCGCAAAATAGATGGCATTTATCGGCTCCTTCCCCAATATGCCATTAAAAATATTTCCAAAACTTAATGAGTAAATCAACATTGGAATTACTATCATCATATTAATTATACCCATATACACACCATAGCGTTCTTTTGGTATATCGTTTACAATAAGTAAATAAGGCACTCCCATCATACTAGCCCAAGCTATACCCATACCAACCAGTGGTATAAAAACAAAATATTTATTGCTGATATGTGGGAAAATAAAAAGTGCCAAAGCAGCAAATACAAGGCATACAGCATGTACCCATTTTGCTCCTTTTTTTCTTGCAAATCCTACCAATGCAAATGCGGATAAGAAGGTAATAATATTGGTCCAACCACTAATCAATCCACCCCAACCCACTGCTTCCTGATATACAGCATTTGCTGCTGAACTATCAGTAGTATTAAAAATACTTTGGGCAATGGTTAAGTCTTTATAATCCCAGTAGCATTTCATGGCAAACCATTGAAAAAGATAGACTAAAAAAAGCTTCCACATATTCGTAGGCATTTCTCTGATGGCATGAAATATTTCTCGAAAGGGAGTAACAATATTTAGCGGCTGTGCTCTTAGCGCTGCCAACTCTTGCTCCGAAGGGGGAATTTCAGGCGTAGTTTTATTACTCCACAACACACTACCAATACTACAAATAGCACCAAAGAAAAATGAGGCATATACCCAGTAGGGAATATTATTTTCTGTACTCAATTTTAAAAATGGAACTAATTGAAATACAAATAATGAAATAGTAGCAAGTGTTTGCCCAAAGCCAGTAAAAAAACTCTGAGCCAAAAAACCAGTAGGCTGCTGCTCGGTAGAAAGCTTATCTGCCACAAAAGCTCGGTATGGCTCCATAGCCGTATTGTTTGCAGCATCTAATATCCATAATAATCCTACGGCCATCCATAAAGAAGAACTAAAAGGAAATAAAAATAAACAAAGGCTGCAAAGCAATGCGCCTACAAGAAAATAGGGCTTTCTACGTCCGAGTCCATTTACCCAAGTTCTATCGCTCATGGCACCAATAATGGGTTGTATCAGTAAGCCAGTTATGGGACCTGCTATTTGAAGTATGGGCAAGTCTCCATTGTCGGCACCAAGAAATTTATAGATCGGATTTACAGCATTTTGCTGTAAAGCAAAACTGTACTGAATACCAAAGAAACCGATATTCATATTGATAATCTGTCGAAAACTTAGTTTTGGTTTTGTAAATGACATGCTAAATCGTTGTATTGAAAAAGTCCAATATATTGCAAACCATTCACGTCAAATTTGTTATTAAACTACTGGATATTTTAAACCGTTTGATGTGTATATTTTAATATGAATATTTTGTTTAAACAGAAGTTAGCAATGCTTACAGCCGTGTATTGGTTGTTGCTTATCTATATGATAGCAGCATTGATTTGGTGGTTTATTGCATTGGAATCTCAAAACCAAAAAGTGTATAGAGATCATTTGCAACAACTATCTATAACGGCGGAAGACTATGCTCCAAAACAAGAAAAATTAATGCAGGCATCAGATAGAAAAAGTATGCAGTATGTGGGTGAGGGTGTTACATTTTTATTAGTGATATTGGCAGGGGCGGTATTTGTATTTCGTTCGGTAAGAAAAGAATTTAAACTATCCCTCCAGCAGCAGGATTTTATGATGGCAGTTACTCATGAATTAAAAACCCCAGTTGCAGCTATACAATTGAATGTACAAACTATACAGAAGAGGAAATTAGAACAAAAACATCAGGACATTATGCTGGATGGTGTGGTCAAAGAGTGTAATAGATTGAATATGCTTACGCAAAATATTTTACTTACTTCACAGTTTGAGAGTGGTGTTTATAATGGCACTAAGCAGCAAATCAATCTAACCAAAATTGTAAAACAAACTGTGGATGAATATGTATTAAGATACCCAAATAGAAAACTAATTTATAAATTGCCTGTCATTGCTTTTCACATAAAGGGTGAGGCGAATATGATCCAAATGGTAATCAGTAACCTGCTTGAAAATGCTTTGAAATATTCTACCGAGGACAAACCCGTTACAATACAACTCATGCAAGATAAACATGAAGTCCATTTGATGGTAATGGATGAAGGCATTGGTCTGCCCGTGGAAGAAAGAAAAGATATTTTTAAAAAATTTTATAGAAGCCAATCACATAGTAACCTCAATGTAAAGGGCACAGGTCTTGGTCTTTATTTATGCAAAAAAATCATAACCGACCACAAGGGGAATTTGAATGTATCTGACAATATACCTAAGGGTTTGATCTTTTCCATAAGCCTGCCTTTATCTGATAAACCTGTAATCTAATTAAGCATATTTTTACGCCATGAATAGTACCAAAGGAAATATACTCTTAACGGAAGATGAACCCACACTTCATGAAACCATTAAGATGAATTTAGAATTAGAAGGATACTCAGTTACCTCTGCTTTTAATGGAAGCCAAGCTATCAATGCAATAGATGGTGAGCATTTCAATCTGATTATTTTAGACATCATGCTTCCTGAAATGGACGGCTTACTGATAACCGAAAGAATACGCATACAAAACATTACTGTACCTATACTGATTCTAAGTGCCAGAGACAGTAGCAGTGATAGGGTATTGGGTCTAAAAAAAGGAGCAGATGATTATCTTACCAAGCCATTTAACTTGGAAGAGCTTTTACTACGTGTGGACAAACTTATTGACAAAAATAAACTACTCGAACAGATAAAGCCGCCAATGGATGAATATCAATTTGGTGGTTGTAGTATAAACTTCAACGCACAAACTGCCATAGATGTAAATGGCCATCAAATTGAACTGAGTAAAAAGGAATCCATGCTATTGAAGCTACTCCTTGAAAATAAAAATGAAGTAGTAACCCGTGAAAAAATTCTACAAGTTGTATGGGGTTATAATGTGTTTCCAAACACCCGCACCATTGATAATTTTATCCTTAGTTTTAGAAAATACTTTGAATCGGATAGCCGCCAGCCACAGCATTTTCAAAGTGTACGCGGTGTTGGATATAAATATGTAGAATAGGATGGATGGTGTTTCACATATTCATCGACACAAAAATTTTACTTCCTACTATAGTTTGGTGCTTCTTTAGTTATTTCCACGTCGTGTGCATGACTTTCCCGCATACCGGCATTTGTAATTTTTACAAAGTTTGCAGTTTGTTGCAGTGTTGGTATATCAGCCGCACCACAATATCCCATACCCGCTCTTAGCCCACCTGTGTATTGAGAAACTACTTCGGACAACATGCCCTTATAAGCCACCCTGCCTTCAATACCTTCGGGTACTAATTTTTTAATATCATCTTCCACATCCTGAAAATAACGGTCGCTGCTCCCTTGCTGCATAGCAGATATACTACCCATTCCTCTGTATTCTTTAAACTTTCTTCCTTCAAACATGATGGTGTCCCCGGGGCTTTCTTCTACACCTGCAAACACACTACCCATCATTACACATTGCGCACCCGCTGCTATGGCTTTTACCATATCCCCGGTGTAGCGAATACCTCCATCTGCAATGAGTGGCACACCAGATTTTTTTAAAGCATAAGCCGCCTGCATAATGGCTGTAAGCTGTGGCACACCTGCACCAGCTACTATACGAGTAGTACAAATAGAGCCCGGGCCAATTCCAACTTTGACCGCATCTGCACCTGCGGCAGCTAAGGCTTTGGCACCTGCGGCAGTACCCACATTTCCAGCAATAACTTGAATATTTTTAAATCTTTTTTTGAGGGCTTTCAATGCTAGTATTACTCCTTTACTATGGCCATGTGCACTATCTAAACTAACCACATCTACTCCTACTTGAAGTAATGCTGCTGCACGATCTTCAATATCTTTAGTAATGCCCAATGCAGCACCCACCAGCAATCTGCCATAACCATCTTTTACAGCATTGGGGTTATTTCGAACCTGGAGTATATCTCTATAGGTAATAAGGCCAATTAATTTTCCGGCTTTACTTACAACAGGAAGTTTCTCAATTTTGTGCTGTCGCAATATTTTTTCTGCTTGAGAGAAATTGGTGCCTTCTGGAGCAGTAACCAACCCTGTGCTTGTCATTACAGATTTTACAATTTTTCGTTTATCATCTTCAAATCGTAAATCACGATTCGTAAGAATACCAACCAATTTCATAGCAGTATCTACAATTGGAATGCCGCCAATTTTATTTTCCTTCATGAGCTTTAAAGCATCAGCTATTGTAGCATCTTCATGTAGTGTAATGGGGTCAATAATTAATCCACTTTCACTACGTTTTACTTTGCGCACCTGCTCGGCTTGCTTTTCGATACTCATGTTTTTGTGTAGGATACCAATACCACCTTCTCTTGCAAGAGCAATAGCTAAAGCAGCTTCGGTAACGGTGTCCATAGCTGCTGACAGCATGGGTATGTGCAACTGTATTGCTTGGGTAAGCTGTGTACTTAAATTTACTTCTCTGGGTAAAACTTCGCTATAAGCGGGTTGTAGAAGCACATCATCAAATGTGTATCCTTCGGGAAATGTAAAAACGGGTGTTTTTGAATTGCTGATATTACTTGCCATGTGCAAAGATAACAGGCAAATTGAATCTGCAAAAAGAGTGCTTAAAAAATTATGAATGGATCCACTATAAATACCACTCAATCTATAGTAAATATTAGCCCTTTCTTGATCAAGAAAGGTTTGTAGCAATAAGCCGGGCTATGTATTCCCAACCGGGTTCCAGCATCAAATCGTGTGGCGCATCGGGTATTATATGGGGAGTAACATGATATGCTTTGGCTGTGGCTTTTATATCTTCCGGAGGAAAAAGAAAATCTGCTTCACCACCTATCACCATGATTGGTGTGGTAACTTTTTTAGGATTGGGCAAATCTAAAAACAGACAATCCAAATAAGCACGGTAAGAGTCGTCCTGCATTTTTGCTACCACATTTATTACCTTATTCATATCCGTTTTTTGTGAAAACATATAACGACTGGCCAGTATAGGATTTTTAAAAATGGGCGTAAGTGTTCTTAATAAATTGGCTTTGAAAAATGTTTTAGGAAATTGATACAAGGTTTTAAGAGTAACCCTCCAAAGGCCATGTGGTGGTATGCTACAAAGTAATACAGCTTTTTTTATTTTTTGATGGTGCTTTGTAAGGTAATGTTGTATAACAAATCCACCCATGCTATGCCCTATGAGGTAGATGGGAGTATCCAATTGATCAATTACCGTTTCAAGATCTGCTATATAATCCTTTATTCGAATGTTTTTACCATTTCCTACATCATCACTATTGCCATGATTTCTTAGGCTCATGGCATACACACTATATCCTTGCTGGGCAAACCAAGGTGCAAAATTGTCCTGCCACATCCACGCAGCATGGCATGCGCCATGTAGGAGTAATAATGAACCCCTTTCGGGGAATGTTTTTGTGGGTATATGTATGAGTTCTATAATTGGTGCATCAAGCATCTTGAAGGGAAAGTTTATATATTGGCGTTTTACTAATATAGTCTTTTGGCAATTGTTGCAAAAGTCGTTTTCTGAATTTGTGATAGTCCACTGTAATGGTGTGGCGGGCTGTGTTTATTTGTTTAAAATCAGGATGCTGCAATTCTTGTTGAATTTTATTTTTGATATCGGATGGTCTATTCCATAAGCCTGCTATTTCTCTGGCCATTATTTTACTTTGCAATTCTGCCCCGGGCCATATACAACCCAATGGCTGAAATAAACCAATAAAATACAATGATGTAATATCCGGGTGCATCATTCTTAACCAAAGCGGCACTTCACCTTCACTATAATCAATAAAATTTTTATCAAAAAATGGATGTGTAATGATGTAGCCTGTACAAGCCACAATTACATCGTACTCAGCTCTACAGCCGTCATTAAAAATGACGGTATTACCATCTAATTTTTCAATATCTGGTCTTGGTTTTATTTTACCATGACGAATGGTATAAAATAAATCTTCATTGATGGTGGGGTGGTGGCTACCAACTGGTCCGTCAGGGTTTGGAAGCCCATACATTGTATTGGCACCATTCCTAATGCGAAGTGAAAGTTTTACCATTTTTTGCCACAGCCATCTTGGCATCCAATCCACTTTATGACTAAATACATCCGCAGGTACCCCCATTAAAAATTTTGGTGCTATCCAATACCCTCTGCGCCAACTTATATCTACAGATGCGGCCACTCTGCTACTTTCTACTGCCACATCACAAGCACTATTTCCGCCACCAATTACCAATACTTTTTTGTGCTTAAAATCCTGAAATTTTTTCACATCATGAGAATGCATCAATCTGCCACTAAAATGCCCGGGGTAAGAAGGCATACGTGGGTTCCAATGGTGCCCATTACAAACTGCCAATGCATCAAAATAATGCGTTTGTAGTACAGCATTTCTTTCTGTAATTATTTCCCAACGATTATCGGGCAAGCATTTACAATGTACCACTTTTGTATGGAAAGCTATCCGCTTCTCCACGCCAAACTGTGTAGCATAGTTTTTAAAATAGGTAGCTAAATGTGCATGTGAAGGATAATCAGGATAATCCTCCGGCATGTGATAATCATCATACTGACTGAGGGTACGAGAGGAAATAATATGCGTGGTTTCAAATACACTACTATGCCCAGGAGTTTCAGAAAAAATCCAGTTGCCACCTATTTCTCCGGCTGCTTCAAATACTGTAACCAACAGACCCTGGTCCAATAAATTCTTGGCAGCTGTAATACCCGAAGGCCCTGCACCTATTACACATACTGATTTTGGCATGGTGCTAAAGATTGAAATTTTTGATGAGAAAACATAGTGAGTTTGTCTTTTGTTTGAACCTGTTTTTTTGAATTATAAAAAGCCACATTGAAAAATGGAGCTCAGACTATATTCTTACATCAGTTATTTTCCAAACAACCCTTTTATGGAATCTAAAAGTCCACCACCACCCTGATGCTTATCTCCTCCTCCGGTAAATTGATTGAGTAAACCACCAATATCTAAACCACCCGTTTTGCCTCCAGATACTTTATTAAAAATATCCTGTATGTCAAAACTTTTATCATTTGGGTCATTGGTTTTGTGTACTAATTGATTCATAACAATTGGTATGAGCATAGATGCTATGCCACCGGCTTTGTTCTCGCCTAATCCAAATTGACTCATCAATCCTTGTACAACATTCGATTGAATATTTTGAGTGATTGGATTCTGATGAGCCTGGCCACCACCTTTAAACAAGCCAATGAGGTTTTCTACACCACCTCCCTGACCACCAGCTATAGCTTTTTGCAAGCCCTCAAAAATAGAACTCGATGCAAAACTTATAGCTTCATCGTTCCTCTCATTCGGAATGTCTGTGTTATTAATAATGGCATCACCAGCATGCTGCTTCACTAATTCTAATAAATTGTCTAACATTTTATATTAATTTTTGATGTTGTGAAAATAGGATTATATGGTATAGTAAAAGATTTTTTTTTGCTATAATTTTTTTCGCCCTACGGGCAATGATTGATAAGACTGCAGCAAATGAAGTATCCCTATACATTCTTACTGCTATTGCCTATATTGCCGCCATAAATAATGTGCTGAAAATATGATTATCAAAGGCTTTATGGCCCGGTTTGTTATAAGTATTTTGTTGATATCAAGTTGTTGCTTTGTGGCTTGTATTGATACCCAAAAGATTACATTGTTTGATAACCTGCCTGATTCATCTTGGATGCAGTTAAACACTATTGCATTACCAAATTCAATCATTCAACCCAACGATATGTTGGAGATAAGAATAGGTGGAGAAAGTGAGCAAACGGTGCAATACATTACGCAATATTTTGGTACTGCGGCAGGCAGCCCGCTCAATTGCATTGTAGATGCTTCGGGTCATATTGAGTTGCCCCGCTTGGGCAAACTTTTAGTAAGTGGCATGCAGCGAGATAGTGCTGTGGAAATGATCAGAAGCCGCTATGCGGAATTTTTAATTAATCCTGTAGTATCCATGCGGTACATGAACTTTAGATTTGCCGTATTTGGTGAAGTAAAAACCCCGGGATATTTTACCATTCCCAATGAAAAAATCAATCTGTTTGAAGCCTTGTCACAAGCAGGAGGTACCACACAATATAGTCGGTTAGACAATATTAAACTAATCAAAGATGTAAATGGCAATCGTAGAATCATTACTTTAAACTTCAATGATCAATCCATCCTAAATACACCCTATTTTTATTTAGATAGATATGATATGCTATATGTAGCTCCTTCGGGAAATAAAGCAAACTCCGATAACGTTGCAAAGTCGCTACCCATCATTACAGCAAGTGTAAGTGTATTGGCCATCATTATATCATTATTTAGATAGCACTATGAGTTTTCCTTTAGGTCAGATAGAAAATAACACCGATGGAGCCTCAGGCAAAAGCTTTGATATAAAAAAGTTTTTATTCCGCCTTTGGGATTTTGCACCATGGATTTTATTATCCTTATTGTTATCCTACGGTATAGCACTAGTAGTACTTCGCTATGCTAAACCCATTCATGTAGTTACATCCTATGTATTAATAAAAGACAATGAAGAAAACAGCAGGGATTATAATATTCTTCGGGAAATGGGTGTAATGCAAAACAGCAAAGAAGTACAAAATCAGATTGATATCATACAATCGTATAGTATGATGTACTCAGTTATAGATTCACTCAATTTAGATATCGGATTAATAGCAAAAGGAAAAATAGCTCAAACGGATTTATATGGCAAAAGCAGCCCGGTGTCTATTCACTTAAAAAGAATTTCTGATTCTATTTTCACCCCAAAATCTTACCATATAATATTTAGTACAGATAAATGCTCTATTGAAAATGAAGGTCGATATTATAACTATTTTTATGGCGTACCCTTTATACTGAATACAGTTGAGTTTACTATACAACCAAACCCAGGACAGAAATTTAGTGAAGATGGTGAATACTTTATTTATTTCTATGATCGGGCTCAGCTATCAAAAAGTTTACACAACACAATTTATGTTAAGCAACTGCATGACATGGGCGGAATCATACAGGTTAACTATGCAGATGCGGTACCAGAGAGAGGGGTAGATATTGTAAATACATTAATATCCACTTACAATGCTGCCGGCTTAAATGATAAAAATATTGTAACAGTAAAAACAACAGAATTTTTAAAAGACAGAATTGATACTATAAGTAGAGAGCTTGACCAACTTGAAGTACAAGCTGAGCAATATAAACAGCACAATAAACTTACTAATGTAGGAGAGTTGGGAAACCTTTATTTGAATCAGTCTGTGATGTATGATAAAGAAATTGCAACAGAAAGTGGAAATCTCCAAATATTAAAAGGTATTGAAGACTATTTGAATACGCCACAAACTAGCAAAGAAATTGTGCCTTCAGTAAATGGACTTACAGAGCCTACCATGCTGGCACTTATAGATCAGTACAACAGGCTTGTATTAGAGTATCAGGAGCAGGCCGGAGTAAGTACATCATCCGATCCTGTATTGCTGCGCAGAAAAAAACAATTGGATGATTTGCGGATGAATATAGTGCGAAACATTTCCAATATAAAGAAAGGATATGGTACTCGTATTGGTCAATTGCAGTCCACAAAAAATGATTTCGATAATCTGTTATCAGGACTACCCGAAGCGGAAAGAATTTATACAAAACTCAAAAGACAAATAGGCGTAAAGGAGCAAATATATTTATATCTCTTGCAGCGCAAGGAAGAAACAGATATGTCATTGGCCTCCAATATCAACGACACCCGTGTGGTGGATCCGGCAATTGACATGGGCGTTATAGAACCAAACAAAAGCAAGATCATCAGCTTAGCATTATCACTTGGCCTTGCCATTCCTATTATCATTCTTTTGATAATAGATTTTTTCAATAGTAAAATAGCTGAGCGAAGAGAAATAGAGGAGGGTACTACCACACCAATAGTGGGTGAGCTCTCGTTTTTAGAGCGGCTGGAAGAAAGGCTGATTACATTTAATAATAAGAGCCTTGTGGCAGAGCAATTTCGAATGATAAGAACAAACCTGCGCTATATTAATACGGAACCAAAAGGAAATATCATTTTGGTTACCTCTTTTATGAGTGGCGAGGGAAAGAGTTTTACCTCGATGAATCTGGCGGCAAGTTTTGCAGCAGCAGGCGGTAAAGTGCTACTGCTGGAGTTAGACTTACGAAAACCTAAACTGGCAGAATATATGCACGAAAAAAGAAGCCAAGGTTTTAGTGATTATATCGTAAATGAATTGCCAAAAGAACAAATCATACACCATAATCAAACACAAAACTTTGATTACATTACCTCTGGGCCCATACCACCAAACCCTTCTGAAATGCTGATGCATCCTAAAGTAAGCAGCTTGTTTGAAGCATTAAAAAATGATTATGATTATATCATTGTAGATACAGCACCAGCGGGTATGGTGGCAGATACTTTTATGCTCAATGACTATGCAGATTCCAGTATCTTTATATTAAGGTATCAATACTCATTTAAAAGTAGTATTGAGTTTATAGAAAGAGTCAATAAAGATAAAAAATTAAAGCGATTAAGTATTATTGTAAATGGTATTAAACGCAATAAAAAATTATACTATGGCTATGGATATGGATATAACGATATTGTTTCAAAGCCATATGGAGAGGGATATATTGATTTTGAAAATGGCCGCAAGGATAAAAGGTTTTCCATATTCCCCTTAGGAAAAAGAAAAAAATAATTTTGTTTTTTATCGTATATACCTATTAAAAAAATTAAAGCTCCATTTTTTATACAATCAACAAGATAAAATAAAAGATTGAATCAAAAGCCATTAGTAAACATAAGCAATAAGCCATTTTTCTTTCCGGCAAAAGAAATATGGCGATACAAAGATTTACTATTTTTTATGGTATGGAGGGATATTACTGTGCTATACAAACAAACCATTTTAGGTTTTCTATGGGCCATACTTAATCCACTTTTTCAAATAGTAATTTTTAGTGTTGTGTTTGGATATTTGGCAGGCATAAAGCCTGATGTGATGGGCATTCCCTATTTTCTTTTTTCTGCTTTTGCTGTTATACCATGGACCTATTTTTCAAATAGTTTAAGTACTTCTGCAAATAGTCTTTTATCATCGAGTGCACTCATAAACAAAGTTTACTTTCCCAGAATCATTCTGGCACTTACACCAGTATTATCCAAACTAATGGATTTTTTTATTTCACTGTTTATAGTACTCGTTTTATTAGTTGTATATCAGATAAATCCAGGCATTCGTTTATTGCTTTTACCCATACCTGTTGTATTGGTTATCATTACTGCTTTGGGTATGGGCACACTGCTTTCTACATTGGTTATACAATTTAGAGATGTAAGGTTTGCACTAAATTTTTTAATGCCATTGCTTATGTACATAGCCCCTGTAGCATTCCCTGCTTCATTGGTTGTAGAAAAGCTGGGCACTACCTGGTTTCGACTATATGCTTTATACCCCATGGTGGGGGTTATTGAAAGTTTTAGGGCTTGCTTTATCCCTACCAAAGCATTTCCTTGGGAGCTGGTTGGTATCAGCTATGTAGGAGCGATTATTTTATTTTTTTTTGGTATTGCCTATTTTAAAAAAATGGAAAACTTTTTTGCAGATATAGCATAAACTTTTGCGTGAGTAAACAACCTGTCATACGAATCAGTCATTTATCAAAAGCCTATACCATTGGTATGAAATATCAGTCTGATAAAACAATGGCAGCTGCGTTAAAAAAAATACTGATAAGACCTTTTGAAAACTATAAAAAAATTAGGAGTTTAAAAGACCCTTCATTGCATGATAATGAACAACTGATCTGGGCTTTGAAAGATATAAATCTTGAATTGTATGCTGGAGATGTATTGGGCATAATTGGTAAAAATGGTTCGGGAAAAAGTACCTTACTGAAGTTGCTTTCCCGCATTACTTATCCTACAAATGGGAAGATAGAAATGGCAGGACGAGCATCCAGTTTATTGGAGGTTGGTACCGGGTTTAATCCTGAACTTACCGGTAGGGAAAATATATTTCTTAACGGTACACTGCTGGGTATGACAAAAAGAGAAGTAACACAAAGATTTGATGAGATAGTAGCATTTAGCGGGGTTGAAAAATTTATTGATACCCCTGTAAAAAGATATAGCAGTGGTATGAAAGTTAGGCTTGCATTTGCAGTGGCCGCACATTTGGAACCCGACATTCTTATAATAGATGAAGTACTGGCAGTGGGCGATGCAGAGTTTCAAAAAAAATGTATTGGTAAAATGCAACAAGTTGCCAGTGAAAGTGGACGCACCGTATTGTTTGTTAGTCATGATATGCTTGCTGTGCATCGGTTGTGTAATAGATGCGTACTGTTGGATAAGGGTGTTATAAAAATGAATGGTATTCCAAAAGATACCATCGACGTTTATTTAAAATCAACTTTACCCATAAACCAAATACAGCATAATGATGTGCTGGATATAAAACGTGTGAGGGGTAATGGTCATTTTACCATTTTGAATTTCGACTTAGAGGATGGTGAAAGAAATAAAATTACACAACTATCTACAGGAAGTAGTTTTTGCATGGCAATACAGTATGCTGTAAAAGAAAAAGGTAGAAATCCTGTTGTCATTCTTCATATAAAAAATAAGGTGCAGGATATCGTTTTTTCTTGTGTGAGCAGAACTTCTTATGATGGATTAATGCAATTAAATAACAATGGTACCATAAGATGTGTATTGCCCTCATTGAGTCTGGTACCGGGCACTTACACAGTGGATTGTATTTTAAAATATGATTCCGATGTAACAGATCATATTGAAGGTTTATTGACCTTTGAAGTTATTGAGGGAGATTTTTATCAAACAGGAAAAATAGATGCCAGACCCAATGGGTACATTTTTTTCAAGCATCATTGGACTTTAGAATAGTGATTCATGCATTCAAAAAAAAGAATATTAATACCCATAAATGGACAAGGTACTGTAGTACACCTGATAAGAACAGGCATTGTAGATGATATTGCAAAATATATGCAACCGATACTTTTATTGTATTGGCAGGATGCAATATTAGAATCAGAACTTAGCAGCAAAGGCTATGAATTTTTTTATGTGGAAAAGCCTGGATTTTCTCCAGATTACTATAGGTTGTACGATCAAATAAATACCTGGTATGAAGTAAAATTAAACCCACATAAAAGCATACAGATTACTTCGTCTTTGCATAAAAAATATAAAACGAGAAATAGGAAATTAAAGAGCAGATTAAAAGAGTGGTATCATCAACTATTAGCTTATACAGCTCCGGGAAGAAGTAAGCATTGGATTGCTAAGGAGGAGGGATTAATGAAAACAGAAGAGCCTTATTTATTCTACAAACAATGGATGATAGCACATGAGATTGATGCCCTATTTACAGTAGCTCCTTTTTTACAAGAAATAAATCTGATGGGTCGTGTATTACATCATTTGGGCAAACCTACAATTGCCTCTATTCATTCCTTCGATAATGTAACAAAGCGAAAATGGCAACCATTTATTTTTGACCATTATTTCGTTTGGAATACATTCAATCAACAAGAATTAATAACTATTTATCCTGCACTCAAGCACAGCTCAGTAAGTATAACAGGAGCACCACAATTTGATTTTCATTTTAAGCTTGAATATGTTTTGCCAAAGCAGGAATGGCTTAGCATGATGGGCTTGCCAGATGATAAGAAAATCATTCTATACGCAGGTGGCGCAGCAGTCCATTTTCCCACAGAACCGCAGTATGCAGCCACATTGTGTAAGGCAATTGAAAATGGAAATATTGACCAGAATGCAGTTATATTATTAAGGAGTCATCCACTCTGCAATATTGATAGATGGAAAAATTTTATTGGCTCATCTCCAGTCATATTTTACTATCAACCTACCCATGGGGTCAATAAAAATAATTACAGCAATGTGTCTATTACAGACATTAAAATACTAGTATCTACACTTTTTTATAGTGATGTACATATCAGTCTATGCTCTTCTATGGCAATAGATGGAAGTATTTTTAATAAACCTCAAATTGCTCCATATTATGACAATGTAAATAAAGCTGGTGAGCCATATTTGAAATCTATATATACACAAAAACATTTTCAATCCATAGTGGCATCAGGCGTTTTACAGTTTGCTGATTCAGAAGAAAACCTATTGTCAATAGTGAATAAAAATTTAGACAAACCCCAGCATATTTCAGCATGTAAAAAATGTGTTGAAGACATTATTACATTTACAGATGGACAGAGTACAAAGCGTGTAGCTCAATCCTTAGCATCATTACTAATCAATGAAAATTCTACACGTCATTCATAATTACCATCCTGCAAAAGGTGGACCCCAGTACACAGTAAAACAACTCAGTGAAAAGCTGGTTGCTGATTATCATGATGACGTGCAAGTATTTACTTCAGACTCATTGTATGGCCCTGAAATGCAACTGTACCAAAAAATTGCCCCATCCATTACATCCATAGCAGGAGTAGCTGTACAGCGATTTCCTTTTGTAAGATGGCACTACCCCATCATTGATTTTTCAAATAGGGTGTATAAGCGAATGCTTGCAAAACCATTGCCCCAAAATCTCTTAAATAAAAGATGGGGTATGGATAGTCCATTGCTGTATAAAGCCATGAATCGTCAAGAAGCAGATATAATTATGGCATCCACCATCAACTATAATTTTTGTGATTATCCTTTTTGGCGTATGCATACAAAAGCTCCAAAACCCTTTGTGGTGTACGGATCGCTGCACATGCATATCAATTGGCCGCAGCAGGCAGCAGTCATTAAAAGAGCCAGGGCCTGCGATTGTTATATTGCAAATACAAATTTTGAAAAAGATAAACTCATCAATACTTATGGAGTAAGCGATGCCAAAATAATTACGATTGGCACCGGCATTGAGCCGGATGAATATTTCTGTTCTGATGATGTTGTATATACAAAAAGGGAGCAGCTTAATTTAAAGCAGTCTGAAATTGTACTGGGATATATTGGAAGATTATCAGAGGGTAAAGGCGTAGAATTACTCCTTGACGCATTTAAAAAAATTGAACAAAAATTTCCAACCGTTAAGCTATTGTTGGCAGGTACAAAAACGCCTTATTCTGTAGCGTTAAAAAAAACTTATCGCAATAACAGTCGTATCATCATTATTGAAGACTTTGAAGACAATGAAAAGAAAGAATTATTTAATGTGATAGATATATTTGTAAATGGATCGAAGGGAGAGTCATTTGGTGTTGTTTTTTTAGAAGCATGGAGTTGTAGAAAACCAGTTATAGGCGCAAATACTAAAGCTGCTGCAGATGTGATTGCAGACGCTAAAGATGGATTTTTATTTGAAATAAATAAAGCAGATGCATTGGCTGAAAAAATGGAATTACTGATTCAGAATGTCAATCTTTGCAAGCAGATGGGTGAAGCAGGTTATTTAAAAATAAAGCAACAATATAATTGGTACAATATCGTAGCACAATACAGGCATGCTTATACCATTGGGATTGAAAACTTTAAACAAAATCGAAGGGAAAATAAGCAATTATAACAATCATTTAATCATAAGTAAGTCTATTGTGAAAATACTTTTTGTTGTAAAAAATTATTATCCATCTGTGGGAGGTACTCAGATATTCTTTCAGCAAATGGCCGAATATTTTGTACAATATTTTAAGGATGAAATACATGTTTTTACCATTGATTCTTTGTATGGCTCTGAAAAACTTAACTACAAAAAAGCAGGGCCTAAGTATGAAAATATCAATGGTGTACATATTCATAGGTTTCCATATTGGAGATGGCATATAAAATCATTCATTTTTATATCAAGGGTTTTGAATAAGCTTGGTCTATCAGTTCCTGAATTCATTACAGATCATATTGTAGGACCTTATTCTCCAAAACTAAAAAAAGCTATGATACGTACTGATGCGGATATTATTGTGGCTTCGTCATCCAATTATCTGCACATGCGTTATCCCTTATGGCGCATGAAGATTGAACAAAGAAAGCCCTTTCTATTTCAAGGTGCTATTCATTTTAATATCAATGAAAGCAGAAAAGTGTTTACCTCAAAAACGCTTCGTGCCATACAATTTTCTGATGTCTATTTAGCAAATACCTTTTATGAAAAACAAATGCTAATAGCAAAAAAGGTATTGAGTGAAAAGATTCAGGTAGTAGGATGTGCAGTAGATTGTGATGCTTTTAAAAGCAATGGGCAAAATAATTTTAAAGCAAAAAATAATATTCCTGCAGATGCCTGCTTAGTTGGGTATATAGGCAGAATAAGCCCTATGAAAAGTCTTGACATTCTTTTGGAAGCGATGAAGAATGTGTGGGAAAAGAATAAGCATATTTACCTTGTCATTGCAGGACATGATAATGATTATGCATCCATTTTACAAAAACAAATCAACCTGATGCCTATGCAAATTTCACAACAAATTATCCTGCTTACAAATTTGGATGAAGAACAAAAGATAAACTGCTTTCATGGTATCGATATTTTTGTAATGCCTTCGGCAAATGAATCTTTTGGTATAGTTTTTTTAGAAGCATGGGCTTGTAAAAAACCTGTTATCGGGGCAGGCATAAAAGCGATTGCATCTGTGATAATAGAACATGAAGATGGTCTATTGATGGAACCCGGAAATCCGGAAAGCCTTGCTGAGAAAATCTTATTATTGGCCAACAATTCACAAATGAGGGCCCAGTTGGGAAATAGCGGATATAAAAAGGTATTAGACCAGTATGATTTACATGCTGTAGCAAAAAAATTTCACAACATTTGCATCAGCCAAATAAACCAAAAAACATGTTTGTAGAAGAAGCACAATGGATAGCAGAATGCCTACAATGTTTATCACTCACATCGGATGACCATATAGGCAATATTGGTTCTTCAAATGAGGTTTTCAGAAAACAAATTCAGCCGCATATACATCAGGAAATTTTTGCACCGTTAGAATACAAACAAATTCCGGTGGTACATATCGATCAAAAATTAGACGAGGGTATAGATTTGGTTGCAGATGTAACAGTGCCATTTGCTCATACACATCTCGATAATCAATTTTCTGTATTGTTATGCAATAATTTGTTGGAGCATGTTACAGATATAAATCTTGTCTGCAAAAACTTAGTGCAATGGTGTGCCGCTAATGGATATTTACTACTTACTGTGCCGTATAAATATCCAAAGCACGAAGATCCAATAGATAATATGTTTAGACCCACGCCTACAGAAATAGTAGGATTGTTTGTAAATGTCGATATTGCAGTCATCCATCAAAAAGTGATTACAATAAATCGCATTGAAAACTATCCTATAAAAAAATCCGCATATCCTATTTGGGGATATCGCAATCGCATAAAATATTTTTTTGGATTTAGGTATAAGGTATCTGGTGTATTAATAAAATTGATGCAAAAATAATGTGTGGACTAGTCGGTTATTTTTCTTTTTCGAATGATGTGCCTGATGAAAATTATTTTCAGTGGTGCATACATACTATGAAACACAGGGGGCCAGATGATAGTGGTTTATGGAGCAATGGGCGAAATTATCTTGCCGCCTTTGTGCGGCTATCAGTGAGAGACATTTCAACACATGGGCATCAACCTATGTTTTCTGTAGATAGAAATTATTGCATCACTTTCAATGGCGAAATCTATAATACTTCAGAGATAAAGCATTCGCTGAATGACTTCTCCATTGTATGGCAATCATCATCAGACACAGAAGTACTGTTATATGCCATAATCCATCTTGGCATTCAAAAGGCTTTAGAAATGATTGATGGCATGTTTGCCTTTGCTTATTTTGATGTAAAAAATGATGCATTGATTTTGGCAAGAGATAGAATGGGCATTAAACCATTGTATATTGGACAGAACAAAAACGGTGTGGTATATAGCTCTCAATATGACCATATCATCAATCATCCTTTTTTTAAAAACAATAGTATAGATAGTAATGCACTGGGCCAATATCTTCAACTTGGCTATGTGCCAGTCGGCTTAGGAATGCTGGAAGAAACTTGGCTGGTACCACAAGGCCATTATTATACCATTCATAAGCAATCCATACAAGCCTATCAGTATTATGAATTTGCAAAAGAATCAGTTGTACATAAGGATAGCAGTTTAGAAAATACATTATCAACTGCCGTGCAAGCACAATTAGTAAGTGATGTTCCGGTTGGTTGTTTTTTATCAGGAGGTGTTGATAGTAGTTTGATAACATTGTTAGCAGCAAAATCAAATAGTTCCCTACATAGCTTTACTATAGGCAATCAAGAAAGCAATTTTGATGAATCAGCAAAAGCCGCAGCAGTAGCCAATATGGCAAAACTAAAGCATCATATTTCATTTCTTGGATTGGACAATGCCTCAAGCCTCATACAACAACATGTAGCAGCATTTAGTGAGCCCTTTGCGGACCACTCCAGTTTGCCTTTATTGCATCTTGCATCTTTTACAAAACAAAAAGCAACAGTAGCGCTCAGTGGCGATGGAGCAGATGAACTATTTTGGGGATATCAACGCAGTTTAAAATTATTAAAGAGTTCAAAACTCTATAGCCATTCGCATTTTCTGAGAAAACCATTGGCCTCAATGAATAAAATCTATCATGGCAAAAAACGAATTGGGGCAGGGTATTGGAATCAAGATAATTTTGATATGTTATATTATCAACGCTTATATAATATCGGTGCTTATGAGCTTGTACCAGAGCTGTTTTTGGGAAAACTATCTTGGCCTAAGAGTATTTCTACACTTTCAAAAGAATTGGACTCAAATACAAATATCCATGTGTTAATGAATCATGCCAGAATTATTGAATTGCAGTTTCATTTGCAAAGAATTTTATTGAAAACGGACAGAGCCACGATGTTTTCGGGACTGGAGCTGCGTGTACCTTTTTTGAGTAATGCAATGTTGAAATTTGCAGCATCACTTTCTTACAAAGATTGTATTCATTCGAAAAATGGAAAGTACAATTTAAAAAAATCCCTTAGCAGTATAATGGGATCAGAATTTGCATTCCAAAAAAAGCAAGGATTCATTATTCCTATTGAACAATGGATGAAGGGGCCATTAAGAAAAGATATTATAGAGAAATTGTTTGATTTGCCAACAGCATTGGTCCATTTCTTTGAAGTGGAAAAATTGCGTAAGCATATTACTGAATATTTTGAAGGGAAAAATAATCATGGCAATTTTATTTGGACGATCTATGTATTGGTGCTTTGGTATGATTTTCATGTAAATATTTTTGAACACTAAACATGCGCATATTATTTATCACAAATAAATTTCCTTCAAAAAGTGAAACATTTATTGCTACAAAAATATTGGGCTTAGCAGACCGCGGTCATGAGATATTGATTTGCTGTAGTGCTTATAGCCCGGAAGATTTAACTACTCCTATTTCAAACAATATTCGTATCGAAATCATCAATAAAAAAAATTTATTACAATATGCTGCCATGCACCCTCAGCATGCAATAGATCATCTCAGAAAAAGCACAAAACTTTCTAATAACTTCCTGATTCACATTGCAGAAAGATTTAATCCCGATATCATACATTTTGTTTTTTCCGGATTGGGGGTACTGTATTTGGAAGCAATAAAAAAACTGCCTGGAAAGATAGTGGTAAGTTGCCGTGGAAGTGGTGAAAAACTAATGCCACTTTTACAAACTGATCGTTCGGAGAAAATGAAAGTTTTATTTGATCAAGTAGATGCTATTCATTGCGTGTCGGGTGACATGCGTCAGACAATCATTCCGTATTGTAAGGACTCGGCTAAAATATTCATTCAATATACCGGTATCAATACTTCTGAATTTATACCAGAAAACAAAGTAAGTAAACAAAGTCAATTTACAATTCTTACGGTGGGCCGTTTAACTTTACAAAAAGGATATATAACCGGTATGCACATCATGTATAAATTGAAAAAAGCAGGTTACGATTTTAAATGGATTATCATAGGTGATGGGCCTCAAAAATTGGAAGTAAATTATCATTGCCATTTTATGAAACTGAATGATGTGATAGAATTTGCTGGCTCAAAAAATCAAAAAGAAATTATACCCTATTACAAAAATGCAGATGTGTTTTTTTTGCCGAGCATCTATGAGGGAGTGAGCAATGCGGCCATTGAAGCTATGTGCATGAAGCTACCAGTTGTATGTACAAAGGCCGGAGGTATGCAGGAGGTAATTGTGGATGGAGATAATGGATTTTTATCAGATGTGGGTGATATAGACACCATGTATGATTGTATAAAACAAATGATGACAGACGAATCTCTTGGCCATCAAATAGGTGAAAGAGCCTATCAATCTGTTGTGGATAAATTCACTACAACAAATTATCTGAATGGCTTTGAAAAAAAGTACAATGAATTAATCAAAATGAATCAACCAACAATATTGTAATTCACTTCAAATGATTGCATTCAGCTTTATCAAATATGTAAAGGGCTGCTGGCAGTTCTCACTTACGCCGGATGTAGCAAATGCTACTGCCTGTTGCATTATGATAGATGCCAATCAGATATCAGATCATCAATACAATACATTATCTGCGCAGCTGGCAGATGAAGCTTTTGCACAATGGAATAATGGCGTTTTATTGGAAGCATCGGCTACTGAAAGGAATTATATTAAAACCCTGAATCCCCCAACATTGCAAGATGAATATCGCTTTATAAAAAAATATTGGGGATCAAAGTGGTGCCTTTATATTTTTTTAATACGGGTTTTGGGTCTTCATAATCCCCTAAAAGAAATAAAGGCTTTTATTTATACACTTCATGTCAAAAAAAATGTATTAGGTGCTAAGGTAATTCCATACAAACAGTTTGATGAAACGGATATCAACAAAAATTATTTAGTAAGTATCATCATCCCTACCTTAAACAGATACGATTATTTAAAAGATACATTACAAGATTTGTGTCATCAAACTTTTACAAATTTTGAAGTGATCGTAACAGATCAATCAAATCAATTTGATACCACATTTTATGAATCATTTCCACTTAACATTGTATTGATTAGGCAAGAAGAAAAACTACTGTGGACAGCAAGAAACAATGCCATCAAGAAGTCTAAGGGATCTTTAATATTATTTTTTGATGATGATAGCAGGGTAGCTCCTGATTGGATTGAAATGCATATAAAAGCAATAAATTATTTTAATGCTGATGTGTCTGCTGGTGTGTCGCTTGCATCTGCAGGTGCAAAGATACCTGCTGATTATAATTATTTAAGATGGGCAGATCAGTTTGATAGTGGCAATGCAATGGTAAGGCGCAAAGTATTTGAAAAAACCGGATTGTTTGATGAGCAGTTTAACGAAGGCAGACAGGGAGATGGCGAGTATGGCTATAGGTTATATATGCATGGGTGCAGGAGCATCTCAAACCCAAAAGCATACCGGGTGCATCTCAAAGCAGACAAGGGTGGCCTACGTGAATCCGTTGGCTGGGATGGATGGCGACCAAAATACTGGTGGCAACCAAAGCCCGTTCCCAGCGTGTTGTATGCTTATAAAAAATATTTCACAAAATCATCTTATAGATATACTGTTTTTTTAAATCTTCTATTATCACATAGTACTTATGCCATGAAGCGCAATGCAGCAATACGTTATTTGAGCATGGTCATTTTTTTTATAAGTATTCCACTCACATTTATACGTTATAGAAAAAGTGAACGGATTGCAGAAGAAATGTTTTTAAAATTTCAAACAGGTCAGAAGCCTGTTCAACATTTAATGCCTCGGGTTATTTCATGAAAGATAAAACACTTGCCATCATATCAGACTGTTTACATATTGAAGATGCAAACGGCAAGGTGGGAACACAGGTGCATATTTTTTGCAGACAAATGCAAGCTTTGGGAAAATATTTTAAACAAGTTATATTAATTTGCCCTGTCATTAATTCTGATGCACAAACACTTTCTCTTTCTTACTATCCGAGTTCATTTACATTTATTAAAATGCCTGTAAGAGGAGGCAAAAGTACAAGGCACAAACTGCAAATACTCTTTACAATTCCTTTGTGGATGAAAGCATTTCAAAGAGTAAAAGTACAAGCCGATTTTTTCTTTTTAAGGTTTCCAAACAATATCAGCATTCCGGGTATCTATGCTTTCAGAAAGCAAAAAAAGTTTGCACTTTATACAGGCACTTGGAAAAATTATTTGCATGAGCCATTAAGCTTCCGCATACAGAAAATATTGCTTAGATATTTTTTCAATGGTCCGGTGCTGATCTATCATCATGCACCTGAAAAAAAATCAAAGTTTCATCCTACCTATAGCCCATCCTATAGCTTGCAAGAATGGGATCAAGCATTGCCTGCCATAGAGCAAAGAATTAGGCGTTGGCAAATGCCAAATCATGTACCTGTATTTCTTTCTGTAGGTAGTTTACTCCCAATAAAAAATCACCTATATACATTAGAGGTATTTAAAAAATTAAAAGAAAAAAAAATTGCTTGTAAACTCATCATTGTAGGAGATGGATTCTTAAAGTCAGATCTTCAAAAATTTATAGATGTACATCAATTGTCTGATACAATTAAATTAGCCGGACATTTGCCCACACAAGCATTGAAAGAAATGTATCTACAGTCAGACTTTATTATACAGCTGCCACTTGCAGAAGGATTTGGGAAAGTGCCGATGGAAGGTTTTTTTTATGGTCTTATTCCATTTATTTCAAATACAGCAATGGCGTCAAGTATAGTTGGAGTGAATAATGAAAGGGGCTTTATTGTACAGTTGAATAATGCAAGTGATCTTGCTGATATAATATGGCAAAAACTTAAGGATACACATGCGCTTGAAGATATAATGAGCAGCGCAAGAATGTTTGCAAAACATTATACATTAGAAAACTGGGCACATACAATTATTAAAAGCGTTGTAGAAAAAAATGTTTAGGAGCGAATACCAGATATCTTTTAAAAGCCCATTGCTACAGCACTTGGTGGCATTGCTCTCCGGCGTCATTATTGGATTAAACCTTTTGCCGGCATCACTCATTATGCTTATGGTTTTTGGCACAGCTATGTTAGTACTGATTCATGGATTTATCGGGAAAACGGAAACTGCATTTGCATGGTTACCATACCTCTGTTATATTGAAGTGTATTGTAGGGATAAAATAATGGAAATACCTTATTTATTCTTGCCCTATTTCTTTGTACTCTACTTTGTAATGATGCTTGTAAAACAATGGCCGGTACTTCACTTTCATAACCGATCATTCTTTTTTCTGTTTCTATTTGTTGTAGTAGAAATCGTTAATGGTTCCAGGACTAAAGACCCGGAATATGCAAGATTTTTAATCACAAATTCTGTAGCATTATTTTTTGTTGCATTATGGGCCAGTTGCAATGTATTATCAAATAAAGAAATAAATCGCCTTTTGTATAATCTCAAGCTTGCAGGAATATTTACATGTGGCATCATTCTCGTATCACAACTTACGCACAATATCAGCTATGGCACCTATTCCATGTCTGAAGCTATGAATGGGTTGGCACCTGTACAAATAAGTGCTTACTTAGGCTTATGTTCTATTTTATATTTTCTGTCTATTATGCAGCAGCAGGGCAAACTGATGTTTATCATTAACACTGCATCATTTTTTCTTTCTACTACTTTTCTTGCACTCAGTTTTTCCAGAGGTGGGCTCTATTTTTTGACTGCTGTAATTGGCTTATACTTTTTGTTTAATTATAAAAAAGTTTCGAACATTTATTTACTCTTCATTTTAGTACCCTTAGCATTTTTAGCATATACCTTTACCATAGAAACTACACATGGCGTTATTCTAGAAAGATATAATGATACAAATACTTCCGGACGAAGTGTTTTAATAGATGCGGGTATTTCCTTATTTTCAATGAATCCAATATTTGGCGTGGGTACTGCCAATTTCAATGATGCTATTTTTGAAAATAACCTGTATCATATTACCTCCGGTGCCCACAATGAATTTATACGTGTTATTGCTGAGCATGGCTTATGTGGTGCTATACCTTACTACTTATTTTATCTATCCACTATCATCGGGATATTAAAAAGAAAAAAATCTTGGTTTCAAATGGGTGTGTTTTTTTTAGTTTTATTTATTTTAATCATCATTCACAATGGCTTAAAAATTTCAATTCAACCAATCATTTTGCTGGTCATCATAGCAACACCGTATGAGCTACTTCGGGTATTTGCAAATCAGAAAAAGGAACAAATACAGGATACAAAAGAGCAAAACCTTGCAGCCATTTAAGATGAAGAAAATTCTAATTATCACCCTGAGCGTTTATGATAAAGAGAGGAAGTGCTTTCCTGTAAATGTTGATCTTAACATTGCAAAGGTTTTGCAAACCCATGGAGTACCTACACTTACTGTTCAACTAAAAAAAGGAAGATTATGGCATACCATATTTTGTATTTGGAAAATGGTAACTAAAAGCTATGAATATGATATGATGGTATTGCCATTATTCGGCACAAGAAATAGTGTTATATGGTATCGCATCATAACGTGGATAGGTACTATATTGAGGAAAAAAAAAATCACCATTGTTCGTGGTGGCTCCATAGTAGATAGAATAAATGAAAAAGGGAATCCATTCATTCAAATATTTCAAAAGGCAGATACAATCATTACCCCATCTTCATTTTTTCAACATGTATTCAAGGAAAAAAAAATTGAATCTACGGTGATTGAAAACCCAATTACTTTAAGCAATTATACTTTTCACAAGAAAAATAAAATTCGCCCAAGATTAATATGGATGCGCACATTTCATGATATCTATAATCCATTTATGGCTGTAAGTATTGCTGCACAATTAATAAAAAAATATCCTGATTTTGAGCTGGTGATGGCAGGTGGAGATAAGGGGCTGTTGGATGCCTGTAAAAATGCTGCCATCGAAAATGGCCTGGGCAATCGTATATCATTTCCAGGCTATATTAATCTGCAACAAAAAAATCAATTGGCTTCAGAATATGATCTTTATATCTGCACCAATAAAGTAGATAATGCTCCATTTTCCTTTATAGAATTTATGGCAATGGGTGTGCCTATTGTTTCCGTATCAGTTGGCGGTATTCCTTTTATGATTACACATCAATCCAATGGATTACTTTGTTCCGATAATAGTCTGGATGAAATGGTCAATCAAATCAGCACACTCATCGAAAATCCTGAACTGGCATCAAAGATTACAACCCAAGCATATCAATATGTACAAGGTTATGATGAAGCTATTGTGGCTGCCAAATGGAAAACACTTTTAAATAAAGTCAGATCAAAATCATGATACCATTTTCGCCCCCATATATTGATGATGAAACCATTTTAGAGGTTACAAAAACCCTACAGAGTGGATGGATTACCACCGGACCACGTGTAAAGGAATTAGAACAGCAAGTGGCATCACTATGTGGTGTATCGTATTGTCTTGCTGTAAATTCAGCCACCTCTGCAATGATGCTCCTGTTGCATTGGTATGGTGTGGGCCGAGGCGATGAAGTCATCATTCCCGCATACACTTATTGCGCCACTGCGCTTGCAGCCATGCATATAGGTGCCACACCCATAATGGTGGACGTGCAAGAAGACTTCACCATTGACCCACAAAAAATTCATGCTGCCATCACACCAAAAACAAAAGCAATTATTACTGTTGATTTTGCCGGCTGGCCTTGTGATTATGATGCTATATATAAAATAATAAATAGTACGTCCATTCAAAAAAAGTTTATACCAAAAGGCATCCACCAGCAGCAGCTGGGAAGAATTTTAGTTATGAGTGATTCGGCTCATGCACTGGGTGCTATATATAAAAATAAATCAATGGGCGTGCAGGCAGATATCACGGTATTCTCCCTACATGCAGTCAAAAATGTAACAACAGCTGAGGGCGGTGTAATAGCTATCAATCTGCCACCAACATTTTCTGCACAGCAGGTATATGATACATTGCGTTTGTGGAGTTTGAATGGACAAACAAAAGATGCTTATCAAAAAACAGTAGTGGGTGGCTGGCGTTATGATATAGTATATCCTGGTTTTAAAATGAATATGCCCGATGTGCTTGCCGCCATTGGCATTGCGCAACTTAATAAATATAAAGAAAATTTATTGCCCGCCAGAAAGCGGGTAATGGAGACCTACAATTCAATTTTTTCAGCATACCCCTGGGCTATTATACCTCCTTTTAAAAAGAGAGGATGCAGCAGCTCCTATCATCTCTATCCCTTGCAGATAAAAAATTGCACAGAAAAACAAAGAGACAAAATCATACATGAAATATCAACATTAAAAGTAGGCGTTAATGTACATTTTGTACCCCTCCCTTTGCTCACTATTTTTAAAAATATGGGTTATACAATGACAGCCTATCCTATGGCTTTTAAACTTTACCGTCAGGAAATATCTTTACCCATATATCCACAGCTTACAAACGCACAATGCATAGAAGTGGCAAATGCAGTTATACAATCTGTTACAAAAATTTTGAAGATTAAATGATGCTGATCAGGTTTTTTGATATCTTACTTGCCTGTATAGGTCTCATTATTTTGAGTCCATTGTTTGTCATTATTGCCATTTTCATCAAAGTAGATTCAGATGGGCCTGTTTACTTTAAACAGATGCGTACAGGTCGTTTTGGCAAAGCATTCACTATCTATAAATTTAGGACAATGTTTGTAGCACAAAGCAAGGATTTATTGATTACATCAAGCAATGATCCCCGTATTACAAATGCGGGCAAATGGCTACGCCAATACAAAATAGATGAGTTGCCTCAATTGTATAATGTGCTGATAGGACAAATGAGTTTTGTAGGCCCAAGGCCCGAAGTAAAAAAATATACAGATTTATATACTTCTGAGCAGCAAGTTGTATTCTCAATAAGGCCCGGCATTACCGACTATGCTTCATTAGTATATCAGCAGGAGCAGCAAATACTTTCACAAACATCAAACCCTGAAAAATTGTACTTGGAAACTATAATGCCCCGAAAAATCAGGTTGAATAAAATTTATCTACACAAGATGAATATCGTTAACTATTTTACTATAATTTTACTTACTATTATAAACCGTACCAGGTTTACTATTAGAAAACGAAAACGGCCTATATCATAAATTGGTTGGGCAATTTTTATTAAAAATGAATTTTGAACGGAGTCAGAAAATTTCTTCTTAAAAATAGGATAACCCCCAAGTGGGTTATTTTTCTAATAGACCTATTGGTATGTGCGCTCTGCTTTGTGTATTCAAATTATTTACTTTCAGATTTTAAAATTGTAACCTTTTATCAGCATGAGTTGGTATATGGTGTACTTTTAATAACAATTATAAACAGTATATTCTTTTTTACATTCAAAACCTATGATGGCATTATAAGGCTTTCAGAGTTTCAGGAATCGCTACGTTCTGTAAGTGCAGTCTTTTGTACATTTTTTCTTTTAGTATTAATCAATATTGTTTTAAAAGTTTTAAACTATAACTCATATATAGCCACATCATCACTCATTGTATATTTTTTTACCAGTGCATTTGTCATTACAGGTTATCGTATTTTAGTACGTAAGCTGTATGCAGCAAGTGTGGAGGACAATGAAATAATTCCTGTTATTATTTATGGCTGTGAGCACAGTGGCTCTGTGTTTAAACAATCATTGGATGGAGATATTACACACAGATACAGAGTAGTAGCTTTTGTAGATGATGATGAGCGTTATATTGCCAAATCCATTGACGGTACTACCATTTATTCCTATAAAAACTTATCCAATATTATTGATTTATTTCATGTGCAGATTTTATTCTTTGCCCGTCCAGATTTGAATATCAAAATCAAAAACAAAGTGGTGGATGATTGCTTAGAAAAAAGGGTAAAAGTGATGAATATTCCTCCTGCCAATCAGTGGAGGCATGGTCACGTAGCTATCCATCAAATGAAAGAAGTACAAATTGAAGAACTGTTGGGCAGACCAGCCATTGCGTTAAACAATGATTTCGCACTTGGCACTATGTTGAAGGGTGCAAAGATTTTGATAACAGGAGCTGCGGGTTCTATTGGTAGCGAGTTAGCACACCAGATAGCTGCTCACCAACCCTCATTGTTAATCCTCTGCGATCAGTCTGAAACTGCACTGCACAATCTGGAGTATGCTTTAGAAGAAAAGTATCATGGTGCGGCTCAGGTCAAGTCATTTCTCTGCGACATAAAAGATTATCATGCAGCTGAGCTCATGTTTGCGCAAAATAATCCTGAAATCGTTTTTCATGCAGCAGCATATAAGCATGTGCCTGTTATGGAAAATCATCCATCAGAAGCTATAAGAAACAATGTTTTTGGAACTAAAGTAGTGGCAGATCTTGCCATCAAATACCATGTAGATCGCTTTTTATTTATCTCTACTGACAAAGCTATAAACCCTACTAATATTATGGGGGCTTCCAAAAGGATAGCAGAAATGTATTGTCATATTCAGCAGGAAAAAGATTATACCCCTACGGGGAATGTATTTGCCATAGACCAACAACACAGTAAAACAAAATTCATCACTACCCGATTTGGAAATGTACTGGCATCCAATGGTTCAGTCATTCCACGTTTTCATGAGCAAATAAAAAATGGAGGGCCAGTTACGGTTACTCATCCGGATATCATCAGATATTTTATGACCATACAGGAAGCTTGTTCATTGGTGCTTGAAGCAGCCGCCATGGGTCGTGGAAGTGAAATATTTATTTTTGATATGGGGGATCCCGTTCGTATCTATGATCTGGCTACAAAAATGATACAACTTACCGGTCGTGAGCCAGGCCGAGATATTCAAATACAAATTACCGGCCTGCGGCCGGGTGAAAAACTATATGAGGAATTACTAAACAATAAAGAAGAAGTAATACCAACACATCATGCAAAAATTTTGATTGCAAAAAATGCATCATTCGATCATGTAAAAATGAGTACCGCCATCAACAATCTATTATTATCAGCAGATGCTTATGACGATGAGCAGGTGGTAATGGCTATGAAAAAAATTGTACCCGAATTTATTAGTAATAATTCTATCTACTCCCTATTTGACAAAACCGCCATAAATGATGTAGATCAAAAACAGCATTTGCTCAATTAAATTCATACAGTAATTTTGCAATATGTTTTCTTTTTTTAAGTCTTCGAAAGTAACACCCAGCTTATCCTTTATTGGGGTAGATATGCACTCCCATCTTTTGCCGGGTATAGATGATGGTTTGCAAAAACCAGAAGATACCATCAGTTTCATGGAGCAGCTGCATGACATGGGATATAAGAAGTTTATTTGCACACCACATATTTTGTCTGATGTACACCCCAATACTCCGGATACAATTTTGCCAAAGCTTGAGCTCATCCGGCAAATGGTAAAAGACAATGGCCTACCTGTACAAGTAGAGGCAGGAGCTGAATATATGGTTGATTTAGAAATGGAGGCATTGGTAAAAAATGACAAAAAGCTAATGACTTTTGGTGATAATTATATCCTTATTGAAATGTCATATTTGGCGGCTTCGCCAAATATGGAGCAAGTAATTTTTACCTTGCGCATGAAGGGTTTAAAACCAATACTCGCACACCCCGAAAGATATACTTTTCATCACCGAAACTTTGCTATATATGAGCGCTACCAAGATCTTGGATGTTTACTTCAGGTAAATTTGCTTTCACTGCAAGGATACTACGGAGAGCCGGTAAGGGAAATTGCAGAAAAATTATTGGAAAAGAAAATGGTTTCATTATTGGGAACAGATATGCACCATGCTACACATCTACAAGCACTCAAAGATCTTGCTTCCAAAAAAAGCTTTTATAAAAAACTGGAAGGTCAAAACATAAGAAATAATGAGCTTTTTGGATAAGCCTATAGCTGTTGTAAATATTCTTGGAGCATAATTGCAGCAGCTATCATATCCTTATTTTCTTTTTTCTGTCTATCTTTTTTTTTCATACCCATTTGTATCATGGCTTGTGCGGCCATTTTGGAGGTATTGCGCTCATCCACTTTTTGTATAGGTATTGCAGGAAATTTTTTAGTGAGCTGTTTGATAGCAGCTTCCACTAAAGGAGTGGCATGTGTAGCAGTATCATCCCAATTGAGTGGTTCGCCTATTAATATCAATTCAACTGCTTCTTTTGAAAAATAATCCTTTAAAAAAGGAATAAAATCTTTTGTAGCTATTGTGGTTAATGGGCTTGCTATAATTTGTAAGGGATCTGTAACAGCTATGCCCGTACGCTTAGCTCCATAATCAATACAAATGATTCTTGCCATATTATAACTAATTAAAAAATAAATCTGTAATTACAAATATTGCAAACACTACACTGGCAATACCATTTGTGGTCATAAAAGCCAGATTTACTTTGCTCAAATCTCCGGGTTTTACAAGTCTGTGCTGATAGACCAACATGCCACCAAATACAGCAGCTCCTACCCAATACAACACCCCCATTTTCCCATAAACTCCTGCCCCTACTATACAAGAAAAACTAAGCACATGCAACAGCTCAGACACCTTCAATCCCTTTGATACACCCAGCATGGCGGGTATGCTATACAGATAATTTGCCTTATCAAACTGCTCATCTTGCAAAGCATAGATAATATCAAATCCACTCACCCATCCTATAACGGCAAAAGAAAATAATAATGGCAATGCATCAAACCTACCCGTTACTGCTATATAAGCACCAATGGGAGCCAAAGACAAGCCAATACCAAGCACAATATGACATAGTGCCGTAAACCTTTTTGTATAACTATAAAACAGTACAACAAATAATGCCACTGGCGACAGCCATAAACAAAGCGGATTGATAAACCATGTGGCAGCAATAAAAATAATGCAGGATATAATGGTAAACCGCAATGCTTCGGATGCACTGATGATGCCGGCCGGTATTTCTCTAATAGCAGTGCGTGGGTTTATTGCATCAAAATGTCGATCTAAGTATCGGTTGAATGCCATAGCTGCGCTGCGTGCAGATACCATACAAATGAGCACAGCTACAAACCTGATGATGATTTCATTAGTTGAGATTGGAAAAAGATAATGATGCAATAATTCGGTATCTGTGGCTAATTCATTAGCTGAAAAAAATTCTGTCAAGTTATTCCATTGTACGATGCCTAAAGAAAAGCCAATCAATGCAAAAGGCAATGCAAAAATGGTATGCGAAAATTTGATGAGGGAGAGGTAATTTTTTATGGCAGGCATGTGTAAAAATAGGTGAATACATGTAAGAACTTTTTATCAAATTAATAACTGTACCTGCATATACATCGGCAAATCTTAATTTGATTTTTGTAAGAATGTCTTTTTTAATACAATTGCCGTATTTACTGTATGATTTTCTTGTCAATAGAGTTGAGAAATTTCTATCCATATTAATAAATGCCATGAATAAAATAGATTCATCAAAAGACCTAGTAAAGGCAGAGCTTTCTAATCAAAATGCAAGACGTACATTCTTAAAGTCAGCAGGTATTGTCAGCCTTGGGTTAGGTACATCTCCAATACTTGGTGCCATACCATCCAAAACAAACCCTGAGACTGCAAGACAAAAAAGTCTTCAATTTCCTGAAGGATTTTTATGGGGTACCGCTACTGCTGCATACCAAGTAGAAGGAGCAGCAAATATGGACGGTCGTGGTCAATCAATTTGGGATACATTTTCACACACACACGGTAAAGTTGTTAATAATGATACTGGTGATGTAGCCTGCGATTTTTATAATAGGTTTTCATCTGACATACAACTCATGAAATCCATGCATACAAAAGCGTATCGGTTTTCAATTTCATGGCCTAGGATATTCAAAGATGGCAGGGGCACGCCCAATAAAAAAGGAGTAGATTTTTATAACAGATTAGTAGATGAATTACTGGCCAATGGCATACAACCTTATGCCACACTCTATCATTGGGATTTACCGCAGGCATTACAAGATAAATACAAAGGCTGGCAATCAAAAGAAACCGCTTATGCCTTTGCAGAATATGGTGCATACATGGCAGAGCAACTAAGTGATAGGGTCAATCATTTTTTTACACTAAATGAAATGTGGACCTTTATAGAGCTTGGCTATGGCAATGGTATAATGGCACCGGGGTTACAACTGTCCACAGCCGAGTTAAATCAAGCTAGGCATCATGCAGTATTAGGCCATGGCCTTGCTGTACAGGCCATGAGAGCCAGTGCTAAAGCAGATACAAAAATTGGTATTGCAGAAAATTTGAAAGTAGCATTGCCTTATATAGAAACACCGGAGCATATACAGGCTGCATCCATAGCCACCAGGGAAATAAATGCAGGATATCTTACAGTGATAATGGAAGGAAAATACACTGAGGCTTTTCTAAAAAAGGCCGGATCAAATGCTCCAAAATTTACAGATGAAGAGCTAAAAATAATAAGCACACCCACAGATTTTTGTGGTATTAATATTTATAATCCGGAATGCTATGTAATGGCATCTGATGATGCACAAGGTTATAAGCGATTTCCATTTGCAACCTCACATCCTACCAGTGTTTCTAAATGGTTATTCTTAGGTCCTGAAACCATTTATTGGGGTGCAAAATATTTGAAAGATCTGTGGAAGGTAAAAGAAATTTATATTACTGAAAATGGTTGTAGTGGTTCAGACGATTTATCTCCGGAAAATCAAATTTATGATACAGACCGAATCATGTTTATGCGCAATTATCTTACACAACTGCAAAGAGCTACTACAGAAGGCATACCTGTAAAAGGCTATTTCTACTGGAGTTTGCTGGATAATTTCGAATGGAGTGCAGGGTATAGCATCCGTTTTGGTTTATATTATATGGATTATAAAACCCTACAAAGAATACCTAAGCTCAGTGCAGATTATTATGCTGCCGTGGCTGCTCATAATGCTGTGATGTAGGAGTGGAAGTTAGGAAAAACAGTTTATTAAATCTCTAATAAAGTTCTAGAAATAATGTCCTTTATTTTTAAATTCTTGCCTGATAGCATCCTGTCCAAAAAAATAGTGAAAGGAGATTTTCCTTTTTCTCAGCACCTCTTTTGGGATTACCCCATTGAAAAAATAAATCCTGAAAAGCATAAAAATTTTATAATAGAAAGAGTACTCAGTCGCGGCCTTTTGCAAGACTTTTATTTTTTGTTACAACTTTACACTTCAGAGGAAATAACAGCTGCTATAAAAAGCAGTAAAGTATTAGATAAAAAAACGGTGAATTTTTGTAGTCACTATTTCAACATACCGCTAATAGAATTGTATGCTTCATCTTACTACGATTGATACAAAAACGTATGCTCTGCTACAGGACCTTTTTAAAATGGAGTTCTTATAGGAGCGCTTTGCATTGGCTGGTGGCACTTCTTTAGCACTGCAAATTGGTCATCGTAAATCAATTGACCTTGATATTTTTTCCCCTCATTCATTTGATGTGAAAGAACTTGATATTCTGCTAAAAACAAATCCTGCCTTTAAGTTTGATTATATTGGCAATAACAGCCGTATGCTCTTTAGCCAGATTAATCAGATAAAATGCGATTTTATTAATGAACCCACTACTTAGTTAGAACCTTTTAGTGTTGTAGATGGGGTCAATTATTTCAGCGTAAAAGATATTGCTGCAATGAAATTGCATACCGTTTGTGGAAGGGGTAAAAAGAAAGATTTTTTTGATGTATATGCCTTGTTGCATCTTTACAGCCGGGCAACATTGGTTGAATGGTTCATCCGCAAGTATGATGAAAGTCAACTGGTTGATTTTTGGCGCAGTATTTTATATTTCGAAGATGCAGAGAGTGACCCTGATATTGAAGGGTATCAACCATTCACAAAAAGTTGGGAAGATATAAAAGAGTTTATAAGAGCAATTTTTTTATAGGGAATTTTTTACTTTTTTTTGCTATCAATAGCATCAACCCCGGTTTTTGTGCCGGGGTTGATTATATTTCATACAGATACATCCATTTTATTTTGCAAGCACCATCATCTTACTATGCACCACTTTCCCATCCACTACCAATGCATATTTATAGGTGCCTGCAGCAAGTTCATTCGCTGTAAGCGTAATTGTATTTTTCCCTTCACCGGTTACTTTTATTGATTTTAATAAAGCGCCGGTTTGGTTATAAAAGTTGAGATACGCATTACCATTGTTTTTAGGTAAATAACAATTGATCGTTGTTGTACCTCTGAATGGATTAGGAATGTTTTGTTCCAGAATAATCGGTGAACTTAATTGTATATTTTGGTTATTGGTGGAGGGTAGTTGAATATTGGTGGATGTGTTTTGTTGAGTTGACGTAAGGAGTGCTTCAATTTTGTCGAGTCTGGATTTTAGAGCTTCATTTTCTGCGCTAAGCTCTTGCACAGCTTTTACAAGAGGCACTACAAACTCGCTATATCGCAGACCCATTATATTTCCAGTTTTGTCAACACCACTAAAATCATAGCCAATTTTTTTAGCAGCAGCGTCCACATCTTGCGCAGCAAAACCTGTAAAATTTATCTTTTCAATATCCATCTTTTCTGCATAACTGCTACTATCAGTTTTGCCCTGTAGTGCATACTCTTTTGCAAGGTCATAATTGTATGTAATGGGTTTTAATAAGTTGATAAACCGTAGCCCTGGTACATTTTCTTTTATGTTCTTTTTTACTCTGATGTCTGAAAAGTTCGTCCAGCCTACCTGTCCGCCAATACTGGTTACAGATGTATTTCCAATACGCACTTTATTACTGGCATCTACTGTTGCACCTCTGCCTAAAGCTGTAGAGTTGGAGATACCTGTTACTGTAACTCCTGCATCTGCACCAATGGCGGTTATATAAGAACAGGAACTGCTTGAATACAAAGCATAAGCACCCAAAGCAGTATTGCTATTGCCATTGTTGCTATACATAGATACAAAACCTATTGCTGTATTCAAATCTCCTGAACCAGTGTATAAAGCAACTCCCCCTACAGCCGTATTATTACCGCCGCTTGTTACTTCCATAGCATTAGCCCCTATGGCTGTATTATAAAATTGTGTTGTATTAGCGTTTAAGGATTTGTGTCCCAGTCCTGTATTATACCCTCCGGTTGTATTTGATATTAGTGATTCAAATCCAACAGACGTATTTCTATATCCGATTGTATTTTTTGCTTGAGATTTTGATCCCACTGCTGTATTGTTAGTGGCGTGTAAGACTGACGTGGCACCAAGACCATTGTTGTATAATGCAGAATCTCCAATGGCAACAGTGTTACCTATAATAGTATTTCTGTATAGCGAATACTTTCCTAATGCTACATTTGAAAATCCTGTAGTATTATTATACATAGCATAGTAACCACTTGCCAGATTAAAGGTGCCCGTAGTATTATTTGCAGCGGCTGATTTTCCGACAGCGGTATTGTAACCTCCTGTAGTATTGTTGCTTAGAGAACCTGCGCCCATAGATGTATTATCATTGCCGGTAGTATTACTTCTGAGGGAATAATCACCATTTGCAGTATTATTATATCCACTGGTATTAGCTTGCAGTGAATAGGTGCCTGTGGCAGTATTGTACTGGCCTGTAGTGTTGCCGAGCATGGCATAATAACCTATTGCCGTATTATAGCTTGCACCATTATTCAGCAATGCTTTAAAACCGGTTGCTGTATTGCTACTGCCAAATACATTTTTATTCAATGCTAAAGTGCCTACTGCCGTATTATTTTGACCAATTGTAGTGCTATACATAGACTGGTATCCTATGGCTGTGTTAGCATATCCACTGGTATTGGCATATAGTGATTTTGATCCTATTGCAGTGTTTTGACCAGTGCCTGTAGTGTTGTTGTACAATGCCGAATCCCCAATAGCTACTAAATTATTCAGGAGTGAATTATTGAATATTGCTGCTATACCAAAGGCAGTATTGCTATAACCGGTAGTATTGTTGTAAAGAGAATAAGCCCCCATTGAAGTGTTTACTCTACCAGTTGTATTGCTCCACATACTGCGGTAGCCGAAAGCTGCATTATTATTTCCAGTATTTAGCCTTAAAGATTGAAAGCCAAAAGATGCATTAGCAGAAGTTGAAGAAAAATCTATGATGCCAGAAATTTGGTTATTGGTTCTAATCCGCAATGCCTGAGCATCTGTAGTACCAATAAAGTTTGCAGATGTGGTGCCGGCATTACCAGTTGTAAGCCAGCCTTGTGCATCTAAAAAAGATGCTGATGTAATGATCATTACAATTGTAAAAAATACTCTTTTCATTTTAAATTTTTATGAATATGTATAATAAAAGTTGTTGAATTTGAAATAAAAGCCATCTGTAGAAACAGGCGGCCTAGATTTTTAAAATAAATCTGCACCATGAAAAAAAACTTTCCCCAACAAACTTTGCCGTCAGCTCACCGCGTGTCTGCATCCGAATGGCTGACTTTAAAATTTTGATAACCAAATTTCGCAACACATGTAGAACCACAGTTTGTAAAATTTGTTACCCTGCCAATGCATATTTTTTTAAATTTTTTTTAATGTGGAAAATTTAACATGCAATTTTAGGTTAAACTGTGCTATTCTTTGTGAAAGTTTGCATGATATCATCTTCATCTAATCAACATAAAAAGAAGACTTGGGCAAAAGAAATCAAAATGCATTAATTGATTGAAATGATGCTGTATGCAGTGTATAGTATGATCTTGGTATCTACCGATTGAGCATTCCGGGCTGGGCCCGGCATAATAATATTTTTTATTTTTTACCGGGCGCTGCCCGTAATGATGGTACTGGTAGGGATGGCTGCACCAGAATAGATGAGAAAACTTTCAGTTGCAATAAATAGGAAATAAAGAAGTCGTGTTCAAATCCGACTTCTTTAAAAAAATATCTGTCCAATTTTTTATAAAAGCTATTTCCTAGCGCTGTAATATCATCATCTTACTGTCCACCACTTTCCCATCCACCACCAAAGCATACTGATATGTGCCTGCGGCAAGATCATTCGCTGTAAGTGCATTACCATCTAAAAATACAAGATTCCTTTTCCCTTTAGAATAAGCTGCTACTGTAAAAGTCTATAATATTACCCTACACAATACCTTCCAGAACTTTTTCCATTTGCATACTTCTGCTTCCTTTTATTAAGAAAAAAGTATTGGAAATATTTTTTTGGGAAAGAATGACTGCCAAATCATTTGATTTTTCTATATAGTGATAGCCATGTTGGGTATGCACAAAATCTCCCCCTACTAAATATACATCAGCCCACTTATATTGTTGTAGCAAATGAATGAGCTCCTGATGCTCCCTTATACTATCTTCACCAAGCTCCATCATGCCTCCTAATAGTAGTATTTTATTTTGGGCAGGAAGCTTAGCAAAGTTTTCAATAGCAGCTTGCATGCTTGTGGGATTTGCATTGTAGGCATCCAAGACAATTTTGTTTGAGCCTTTTGATATCAGCTGGCTGCGGCTATTGTCCGGGCTGTAGTTTTCAATAGCTTGTTTTATTTTTTCATCGGACACACCAAAATGTTTACCAATAGCTATGGCGCAAAGCACATTTGGAAGATTATACCCACCTACTAATTGTGTTTGTAATTTTTCAAAACCGATACCTTGATTCAGTTGTACAGTTAGGAATGGCTCGCTCTGCAATATATTGCCCATCACTTTTCCCTTTTGGGTACCATACCATTCAATATGCTGTATATCCATAGTCATTTGATGTAGGTAATCATAATCATCATAAGCAAAAACAGTACCCCCATGCAATCTTAGAAAATCAAACAATTCTCCCTTACCTTTTCTTACTCCTTCCACTCCACCAAAACCTTCTAAATGCGCTTTTCCACAATTGGTAATGATGCCATGTGAGGGTAAAGTATAAGTACAATATCCTTCTATTTCTTTTTGATGATTGGCACCCATTTCCACCACTGCTATTTCATGCGTTTGTTTTATTTTAAGCAATGTAAGCGGCACACCAATATGATTATTAAGGTTGCCAATAGTGGTGCTGGTTTTATACTGTGTAGCGAGGACAGCATTTACCAATTCTTTTGTGGTTGTTTTTCCATTGCTTCCCGTTATAGCTATTATTGGTATTTTTAATTGTTGTCTATGATGAAGTGCTAAAGCCTGTAGTGTTGTTAATACGTGGTTTGTATAGATAATCCGCTCATCTGTAAATCCAGCATCTTCATCTGCAATAACAAAAGCCGCTCCTGATTCTAATGCTTTTTGTGCAAATTGATTTCCATTAAAATTTGGCCCCTTCAATGCAAAAAATAAGGATCCTTTTGTAATTTGCCGGGTATCAGTTTGAACTGAAGGATATAGTAAATATTTTTGATATAATGCGGATATATCTGTTTGATTCATGCCTGCAATATAGGGTTGAAATAAAACAGGGCTAACATGTAGCCCTGTAAAAAATTTGAAATGCTATTAGTTAATCCTGACAGTAAGGATATTAAGATCCTCTCCCTTTTTTTTCAGCATAATAGTAATGTTAAAATCAGCGTTGGAAGTTTTTAATTTACCAGCTATATACATCGTTCCTGCTATTTCCCGTTGGCTGCTCAACTCAAAACCCTTGATAACATTTTCTTCGTAAAAGTTCTTTACAGTAAGTGATGCTTGTGTTTTCCCAATATTTTTTATTTCATCCTTTTGGGGAAGTTTTAAGTCGATAAAATTATCAAAATAGTTGGTAATTTTTGAAACATTGGCTTCTTTTAAAGCATTGATTAATGCTTCGCTGCTTGTGTTATTATTCTGGGCAAAGCTGTATATGCTCACCAGAAAAACGGAAACAGATAATATTAATTTCATAGAAAAACTGTTGCAATTATTGCCCCAAAAACATGCCAAATTAAGTATTTGAGACTATAAGAGTACATTTGCACCTAGTTTTTTTAAATAAAAAGATATGCAAACGAACAAAGCAATATTAATCATAATGGATGGATGGGGTTTGGGAAAAATTCCTTCGGCAGATGCCATTCAGCAATCAAATGTCCCTTTTTATAAGAGTTTGTGTGGTCAATTTCCGCATACCACACTAGTAACCTGTGGAGAAGCTGTTGGATTGCCCGAAGGGCAAATGGGAAATAGTGAAGTAGGTCATTTGAATATTGGTGCCGGAAGAGTAGTATATCAAGAATTGCAACGCATAAATGTGGCCATAAAAACAGGCGAATTGGCCGCTAACCCTGCACTAAAAGCTTCCATTCATTATGCAAAAGAAAATAATAAAAGTTTGCATTTGCTGGGTTTGGTAAGTGATGGCGGTGTGCATTCCCACCTCAATCACCTCAAAGCAATTTGTGATATCTGCAAAAAAGAAGGCATTGAAAAATTATACATTCATGCATTTACCGATGGTCGGGATACGGACCCAAAAAGCGGATTGGCCTTTATGACAGAGCTCCAGAATCATTTGCAAAATTCTGTGGGTACCATTGCTTCCGTTATAGGCAGATATTATGCTATGGACAGAGATAAAAGATGGGAGCGTGTTAAAATAGCTTATGATGCCTTGGTACATGGTATTGGAAAACAGCGTACTGATATTATAGCAGCTATAGATGAATCCTATGCCGATGGTGTTACGGATGAGTTTGTACTACCCATCATTAACAGTGCCGTAGGACAGGATGGAAGGATAAAAGAAGGAGATGCCGTATTGTGTTTTAACTTCAGAACGGATAGGTGCAGAGAAATAACACAGGCCCTTACTCAGCAGGATTTTTCTGAGCAACAAATGCATCCATTTGCATTGCATTATACAACCCTTACGGAATATGATAAAACCTATAAAAACATACATGTCGTATTCAAAAATGATAACCTTGAAAACACATTAGGAGCTGTTATTGCTGCACATGGATTAAAACAGATTCGCATAGCAGAAACTGAAAAATATCCCCATGTTACTTTCTTTTTTAGTGGTGGTAGAGAATTGCCCTATGAAGGAGAAAGCCGCATTCTGGCTGCCAGTCCAAAAGTAGCCACTTATGATTTACAACCTGAAATGAGTGCCCTTGAATTGACGGAAAAACTATTGCCAGAAATAGAAAATGAATCAGCAGATTTCATTTGTTTAAACTTTGCCAATCCGGATATGGTGGGTCATACAGGTGTATTTAGTGCAGTACAAAAAGCCGTGGAAACTGTAGATGCTTGCGTACAAAAAATTGCCACCGCGGCACTACAGCATGGTTATACCATTTTTCTTACCGCAGATCATGGTAATGCAGATTTTATGATCAATGAAGATGGTAGCCCAAACACTGCACATACGCTTAATTTAGTGCCATTGTTTGTAATGCATCAATCAAAAAAATGGAATCTCAAACCCGGAAAATTAGGAGACCTTGCCCCAAGTATCCTTACGGTAATGGGACTGCCAATACCGGATGAAATGACTGGTGATGTATTAGTGAGTAAGTAATATTGATTTGCCGTACATGTGTTGTTCATAGTATTTTTTGGGATGCCAAACAGCGTCTGCCGCTACGTATATATTTTATTTAATCAGCAATAAATTGTGGAAATATTTTTTTTAGTAGGCTGCGCTTTTTATTTCTCATTAAGTTTGTAGCGCACCATAAAATATACACTATGTACTTACGCCATTTATTTTCCATTATTTTTTTATTGATAATCCAATTTGCTCAAAGCCAGTCCTTGCCACATTATATGACTGCCAGAGAAAAGTCTTTGATGATGCAAGAGGCATTATTGCCTGTGGCACCCGCTGCTTCAGATGTTTTCTTACTGCCGCCTCAAAAAAGAGTACGAACCATAGCAGAATGGGAAGCATTGCAGGCACTGCAAATTACTTGGACAAGCTATCCTTCAATATTAACAGAAATAATACGTGCTGCAAAGCAAGAATGCAGGGTGTATATTGTTTGTAACAATACCCAATCTGTTATTGATTATCTTTCAGCAAGAGGAATAGATACGGTAAATGTAAGTTTTGTAAACACACGCTTTAACTCTGTTTGGAGCCGCGACTATGGTCCGTGGACTGCTTATTCCAATGATGTAGATTCGCTATATACCATAGACTGGAAGTATAACAGACCACGTCCGCAGGATGATACAATACCTTACACACTGGGTAGATTATTACAAACACCCACTTTTACTACCACAACTGCCCCGTGGAAATTAGTAAATACAGGTGGAAATTTTATGACTGATGGTTTTGGAACCGGCTTTGCCTCAAAATTGATTTTAGACGAAAACAAAACCCTTTCAGAAGCAGGTGTAGATAGCATCATGCAAAATTTTATGGGGATAAACCGGTATATCAAAATGACAACCCTACCCTATGACGACATTCATCATATTGACATGCACATGAAGCTACTGGATGAAGAGACCCTACTCGTAGGTCAGTATCCTGACGGTGTAGCTGATGGCCCACAGATAGAAGCCAATCTACAATATATACTGACTAATTTCAAATCAGTATTTGGTACACCATTTAAAGTAATACGCATACCTATGCCAGACGACAAGGGGAAATTCACCGACGTGACACAGCAGGTGGCGCCGGCGTTTGCCTACTGCGGCATGGTGAGAGGTATTGTTTTCAGCGATGTGAACGGCGACAAACAGGCCGATATGATCGTGAGTGGCGAATGGATGCCGATCACGGTGTTCCGCAGCGGGATGATCCTCACCGACACCAGCTATCGCGGCCAGCTGAACCTCACCGACACCATCACCGTACGCGCCAGCGCCACCTTGGCTGACGGCACCGGCCCGATGATGACCCTGCGCGTGAACGGTGTCGTCGCCGCCACCACCGGCCAGCGTGTCGGCGCCCTCGAAGCCGGTCAGCACGTTGTCGGCCAGCGGGTCGGCCGGCGTGACCATCAGCGCCGGCACCGAGAACAGCACCAGCGCCACCCCCAGCCGGACGGTCAGCCGCCCGACGACCAGCAGCTGCAGCAGCAGCGACAGGATGTTGACCGCGGTGTCCAGCGTCGCCAGAAGGCGCGTCCGGTCCGCAGAGTTGGTGATCTCCTTGGCCAGGTACGCCGCCTGCTGCAGGTACAGCAGCGTCGTCGCCGCCGACCAGTGGCCGACCGCGATCGCCCTCTCCAGCACCTCCGCCGCCGCCCCGGCCCGCCGATCACGACGGCGGCGCTCCGGGAAGTCCGGCGCCTGCTTTCACCGCTGCTACTGAGCACCCATCCGCTGCGCGAGCTGGCGCTTGGCGCCGCGATGGGCTTTCTGCCGTGCATGATTCCGGCGTGGGCGCTCGGCCAGGCCGCCACCACGGGCTCGCCGGTTCACGGCGCCGCGGTCATGCTGCTGCTGGTCCTTTTGACGACACCGGTCCTGCTGCTTACCACCCAGCTGCCGCGCCTGGGCTGGGCGCTGCCACAGGGCCTACGCAGCCGGCTGGCGCGGTGGCTGCCCGCGGTCTCGGGCGTGTGGCTGCTCCTGGTCGGCGGCGCCGGGCTGGGTCTGTGGCGGCATGCGCACCTCGGCATCACCCTGATTGGGCATCCATTCATGATGATGCTGTTCTGACATATGTGGCTGCTCGCCGAGCCGGCGCGACGGGATGCCGGCTCGCGCAAGCTGATGCGCCGCAGCCGATCGTGCTAGCATCCCAGCTGGCTCACCGAAGTCACCTGGACCGTCAAGGAGGTCGATTCATCTGCGTACACAGGGTCGGATACTTGCCGGGGGAGCGAACGTGATCGAGCTGGCACCGGGATGGCTCATCGAGGTCGAAGACAGTACGAACAACCATTGGGTTGGTTCGTGTGGCGACCTTATGATTGCCTTCGCTTACCAGGGCTCGCACAACGACCTGCGGCACGTACAGGCGATCGCACGGTGCATCGATCGGCTCGGAAAGAATAGCAAGCACGGCGTCCGCATACTCTTCGTCCTGCCCCCGCTGCATGCGAAGCCGCCGGATGAGAAAGTACGCCGCGCGCTCGTCGACGAGCTACGCAGGTGCGCTGCGCAGATCTCAATCGCCGCCATTGTCGTCGAGGGCACTGGCTTTGGCGCGGCGATTCATCGCGGTGTGCTCACGGGCATTCTCGGGGTGGTACGCCCCAAGTTTCGCCTGGTAGTCGAGGGTAGTGTGCGCGCCGGACTCAGCTCCTTGCTCGACAGCAAATCTGCAGTCTTCCGGCCGCTTCTGCGATATTGCGAAGACCGCCTGACGGGACCGATCTAGAGTTCCAGAACATACGCTATACTGGAAACCTGATGAGCACGAAACTGCCGCAGCTGGCGCGCG
>ERZ650309.63-NODE-63-length-51733-cov-19.659139_pt1 | contig 51733 bp, 49 predicted proteins | sample MGYA00376245_ERZ650309 | MGnify/ENA primary metagenome ERZ650309 (study PRJEB26733, sample SAMN07839294) | wastewater metagenome | biome: urban; feature: wastewater treatment plant; material: waste water | place: USA: North Carolina | collected 2016-04-26 ... | reverse complement strand
ACACCGCAATGGTTTGTGAGCATGGATAAGCTCGGTTTGCGTCAACAAACTTTGGATTCGATCCAACAAGTGCAATGGGTTCCTGACTGGGGACAAGCGCGCATTGAGGGTATGATCGCGAATCGCCCTGATTGGTGTATCTCACGCCAACGTACTTGGGGCGTGCCAATTGCCTTATTTATCCATAAAGAAAGTGGCGAATTGCATCCCAATACTGAAGCGCTGATTGAAGAAGTGGCGCAGCGGATTGAAAAGGGTGGGATTGACGCATGGTTCGCCTTGGATAAAGCCGAAGTGTTGGGCACGGATGCAGATAATTATATCAAAGTGCCGGATACGCTTGACGTTTGGTTTGATTCTGGAACGACGCATTTTTCGGTTTTAGAAACACGTTCCGAGTTGCGTTTCCCTGCGGATATGTATTTGGAAGGTTCGGATCAGCATCGCGGCTGGTTCCATTCCTCAATTCTGACCTCGGTCGCTATGCATGGTTTTGCCCCGTATAAAGCCGTATTGACCCACGGTTTCACGGTGGATGCAAAAGGCGAAAAGATGTCCAAGTCGAAAGGCAATGGCATCGAGCCGCAAGATATTATGAATAAGCTCGGCGCGGATATTCTGCGTCTGTGGATTGCCTCTGCCGATTACAGCCGCGAGATGACACTCTCGGATGAAATCCTCAAACGCAATACTGAAGCTTATCGGCGGATTCGTAATACTGCGCGTTTCCTATTGGCGAATTTGGGTGACTTTGATCCTGCCAAGGACGTGGTTGCGCCCAAGGATATGCTGGCCTTAGATCGCTGGGCAGTGGCGCAAGCTTATGAGGCACAGCAACGCATTGTATCGGCCTATGACCGTTATCAATTCCATTTGGTGTCGCAGGAAATTCAGAAGTTCTGCTCAGTGGAAATGAGTAGTTTATTCCTGCACATTACCAAAGATCGCCAATACACCATGCAGGCGAATAGCCTTGGGCGGCGTTCGGCACAAACGGCGGCTTGGCATATTTTGCGAGCGATGCTGCGCTGGATGTGTCCAATTTTGAGCTTTACCGCAGAAGAAATTCTGCACTATATGCCGGGTGAAACCGAAAAATACGTGCTGTTCATGCAATGGTACGATGGCTTATTCCCGTTGGATGCCAATGACAAAGTCTCAGCTAGCGATTGGGAACATATTTTTGCTGCGCGTGAGGCCGTCAGTAAGCAGCTCGAAACGCTGCGTATTGCAGGCAATATCGGTTCTAGCTTAGAGGCCGAAGTCGATTTGTATTGCACAGCGGACAGTGAGCAAGGCAAATCCTTAGCGAAGTTGGGTGATGAACTGAAGTTTGTGTTCTTGACTTCGGCGACACGTTTGCATCAAGGTGCTGCTCCAACTCAAGCTGAACCTTTAATGGAAGGTTTGGCAGGTTCTACGCGTGTTTCCACTGCACTCAAATGTACCCGCTGTTGGCATCATGTGCCTGATGTAGGCACACATGCTGAGCATCCAGAGTTATGTGGTCGTTGTATTGAAAATGTCGATGGCACAGGTGAGCGCCGTGAGTATGCGTAGTTTTCGATCCTTGTCACGTATTGATGAACGCCGTGGCATGTTGTCTTGGCTATGGATTGCGGCGGTTGTCGTCGCAATCGACCAATTAACTAAATGGATGGCTGAAGCGAATCTAGAGTTCGGCATACCTTATCAAGTTTTCCCGCATTTTAATTTCACGCTGGCTTACAACTACGGTGCTGCTTTTAGCTTTCTAGGCGGGCAAGGGGGATGGCAACGTTGGTTCTTTGCGGGTTTAGCAATAGTTGTTGTATTGTTTATTATCAATTGGTTACGTAAGTTATCGAAAGGTCGTAATTGGACCGCTTTAGGTTTAGTCTTAGTCCTAGGAGGAGCGGTCGGTAATTTAATTGATCGACTCCTTTACGGAAAAGTAATTGATTTTATTGATATTTATTTTGATATTCCTTTTGTAATGGAAAATTATCGCTTTGCTACTTTCAATGTAGCCGATATAGCCATTACTCTGGGAGCAGCTATTTTAGTATTTATGAGTTTGTTTGCTTCGGATCGCATGGAATAGAGAGTCATTTATCCTTTAAGCCTCTGACTGTACTACTAAATTATTTTATGGTTAAATATTTTAACTTTAAAATATATTCCCTCTTGCAAGGAGAGTGCAAGATTCAGTAGTCCATGCTTGATGGGGGTTTAGTACTCTCCATTCACACCACAGAGGAGTAGGGTATGATTGAGGTTCGAGATGTATCTAAGCATTTTGGCGGCTTAAAGGCTGTTAATCATGCGACACTCACTATAGAAAAAGGCTCCATTACGGGTTTGATTGGCCCCAATGGAGCCGGTAAATCCACTTTATTTAATCTAATCGCTGGTTTATATCCGCCTACTTCTGGGCAAATTTTTTTAGATGGTGAGGATGTCACCGGTTTAAAACCCCACGAACTCTTTCATAAAGGCTTATTACGCACCTTCCAAATTGCCCATGAATTTTCCAGTATGAGTGTATTGGAGAATCTGATGATGGTTCCCTCGGGGCAGCTGGGTGAAAATATTTGGAATACGTGGTTTCACCGCAAAAAAATCCGCGAGCAAGAAGAACAAGTCCGTGAAAAAGCCGAGGATGTGATTCGCTTTTTGAAAATTTCGCATGTGATGCATGAGAAAGCTGGAAATCTTTCGGGTGGGCAGAAAAAACTAATTGAGCTTGGGCGTACCATGATGGTGGATGCGCGTGTCGTTCTACTCGATGAAGTCGGTGCGGGGGTAAATCGTACCCTGTTGGGCGAAATTGGTGATGCTATTCTGCGTTTGAATCAAGAACGTGGTTATACCTTCTGCATGATTGAGCATGATATGGATTTTATCTCGCGCCTGTGTAATCCCGTTGTGGTGCTGGCAGAAGGCAGTGTATTGATGCAAGGGACTGCTGAGCAAGTTAAAAATGATGAAAAGGTCATTGAGGCTTACTTAGGCCGTGGTCTGAAGAATAAGGGCTTGATGAAAAGTGGGGAGGCAGCATGACTTATTTAGTAGGTGAGGGCTTAACCGGTGGTTATGGCAGCGGCCCCAGTATTCTCAATGGCTGCAATATTAGCGTTGATCGTGGCGAAATAGCGGTCATCGTTGGCCCCAATGGTGCTGGCAAATCCACTGCCATGAAGTCTTTTCTAGGTTTGTTGAATCTAAAAGAAGGCAAAGTGACTTTAGATGGCAAAGATATTACTCATTTAGAACCTCCAGCACGGATTAGTGAAGGTATTGCTTTTGTACCGCAAACTGAAAATGTGTTTGTGAGTATGACCGTAGAAGAAAACTTAGAAATGGGTGCTTTTCTGCGGGATGATGATTTCACGGATACCCGCGATCAGATTTACGATCTCTTCCCGATTCTAAAAGAAAAACGCTTTCAGTTGGCTGGGCAACTTTCAGGTGGGCAACGCCAACAAGTTGCAGTCGGGCGTGCCATGATGACCAAACCTACTGTGCTATTACTGGATGAACCAACTGCAGGTGTTTCACCCATCGTTATGGATGAATTATTTGATCGAATTTTAGAAGTGAAATCGACTGGTATGGCGGTGCTAATGGTAGAGCAAAATGCGCGCCAAGCCTTAGAAATCGCTGATCGTGGCTATGTGCTCGTCATGGGCGAAAATAAGCATACTGGCTCAGGAGCGGCTTTATTGGCTGATCCAGTCGTTCGCAAATCGTTCTTAGGAGGCTAAGCATGACGGACTATCTCAATGCCTTAGTGGTTTTCGCCAATTTCGTATTTGTCCCTGCGTTAACCTATGGCTGCCAGCTAGCGCTTGGTTCGCTCGGCGTTACCATGATTTATAGCGTGCTGCGTTTCTCCAATTTTGCTCAAGGTGAAACGATGGCTTTTGGGACAGTGATCACGATTATGGTCACTTGGTTACTACAGTCTTGGGGTGTTTCTTTAGGTTTTTTACCAACGGCTTTATTAGCCTTACCGATTGGTATCTTGGTAACCGCTTTAGTGTTGCTCTTAACTGATCGCTATGTGTACCGCTATTACCGAACGAAGCGCAGTAAGTCGATCACCTTTGTTATGGCTTCTCTAGGTGTAATGTTTATTATGAATGGGGTCGTGCGTTTACTGCTCGGGCCTAATGATCAAAACTTTGCAGATGGTGAGCGCTTCTTTCTCACTGCCGATGCTTTCCGAGCTTGGACTGGTTTAGATGAAGCACTAGTCATTCGCACTTCGCAAGCACTCACCATTATTCTTGCAGTCATTCTCGTAGTTGCCTTGTTCTGGTTCTTGCAACGAACTAAGACCGGTAAAGCCATGCGTGCTTATGCGGATAATGAAAATCTAGCACTTTTATCGGGAATTAATCCTGATCGGATTGTACGTATTACGTGGATTATTACCGCAGCCCTAGCCACAGTAGCCGGTGTTTTATACGGCTTAGATAAAGGCTATAAACCGCTGTCTTATTACAATTTACTCTTACCGATATTTGCCGCTGTTATTGTTGGTGGGATTGGTAAGCCGATTGGAGCGATTGTGGGTGGTTTTATTATCGCCTTCTCTGAAGTCATCGTGACTTATGCTTATAAAAAGGTGCTCACCTATGTGTTACCGACTGACATGGCTCCAGATGGTTTGGTTCAGCTATTGTCGACTGAATATAAGTTTGCGGTGTCCTTCGTTATCTTGGTTATTGTTTTATTAGTTAAGCCAACGGGTCTTTTTAAGGGGAAAGTGCTATGAGTCAGCGTCCATCTAATGCGCCCCTTCACGATAATACGGTTCGCGCTAGCATTGCTTTTTTAGTGATGGCAGGCTTATTAATTCTAATTGGCGTTACTCAATCTTGGGCTTTAGCGCTCACCATTTTGAACTTATGTATCATCTCCGCGATTATGGCGCTCGGCGTGAATATCCAATGGGGTTATGCCGGATTATTTAATGTCGGGATTATGGGCTTTGCCGCTTTAGGTGGCTTAGCTACGATTATTATCTCCATGCCGCCCGTTAAAGAAGCTTGGCAGGCTGGTGGAATGCGTGTGCTATTAGCGTTGATTACGATTCTGGCAACCATTAGTGCTGCGTTATTTGTGCATAAGCTCTTCCAAGGTAAACGCTTGCATGGCTGGCTGATTGCCGTAGTGATTATTATTGGCGTAGTGATTAGCCGTTATATCCTTGATCCGGGGGTAGCTGCGATTGAAGCAGTCAATCCGGCCAGTACGGGGTATTTAGGTGGCTTAGGCTTACCTGTAGTGTTTGCTTGGATCGTCGGTGGTTGTTTGGCAGCGGGTGCTGCTTGGTTAATTGGTAAGATTGCTTTAGGTTTGCGTTCCGATTATTTAGCGATTGCTACTTTAGGTATTTCTGAGATTTTAGTGGCCGTGATGCGTAATGAGGATTGGCTGACCCGTGGCGTAAAGAATGTCACTGGTTTACCACGGCCGGTGCCTTATGAATTAGAACTACAGCAAGCGCCTTGGTTTATTAATTTAGTTGAACGTTTAAACTCAGGGAGTTTAGCGGGATTGAACTCCACTGATCATACTGCGGTCTTACAGACACTAGTGGTGGATAGCGCCAGTATTTTCGTCAAGCTCTGCTACACCGGCCTGTTTGCATTAGTGCTAATCCTTATCTTGCAATTGTGTGTCTTGGCCTTAGATTCACCTTGGGGGCGAATGGTACGTGCAATTCGTGATAATGAAGTAGCGGCTGATGCCATGGGCAAAGATGTCACCGGGCGGCATTTGCAGATTTTTATTTTAGGTTCGGCGGTGGTCGGGATTGCTGGGGCGATGCTTGCGACTTTAGATGGACAATTTACTCCGGGTTCTTATAGCCCTCTGCGCTTTACCTTTTTGATCTGGGTAATGGTGATTGTGGGTGGTTCTGGGAATAATCTCGGGGCAGTGTTGGGTGGCTTCTTGGTCTGGTTGATTTGGGTCGAAGCCGAGCCAGTTGGTTTTTGGTTAATGGATGCTTTAACCTCATGGATGGGAGATGGCAGTGGATTGCGCAAGCATTTATTGGATAGCGCGCAATACATGCGGGTGATTATTATGGGGGCGGTATTACTCTTGGTGATGCGCTTTAGCCCATGGGGACTTTTGCCTGAGCAAAACAGGTAAGCTTGATTGATAATGAGGAGAACACACATGAAAAAATTACTGTTAGCAACTGCGATTATGGCAAGCCTGACGGGTGTTGCGGTCGCTGATGATGTGAAAGTAGGCGTTTTAATGGGCTTCACGGGGCCAATCGAATCTTTAACCCCAAATATGGCAGCTTCTGCTGAGTTAGCTTTCAAAGAAGTTTCTGATTCGGGTGCTCTGTTAGATGGTAAAAAAATCGTACCAGTGCGCGCTGACTCATCTTGCGTTGATGCGGCTGCGGCTACCGCTGCTGCTGAACGTTTAGTCACGTCTGAAAAAGTTGCTGCAATTATTGGGGCTACTTGTTCAGGCGAAACCACTGCAGTCGTTAATAATGTGGTTGCGCCCAATGGGATATTAGCGATTTCTCCCTCAGCAACCTCTCCTGCTTTAACCACAGTGGCTGACAAAGGTTTCTTCTTCCGCACAGCTCCTTCTGATGCGCGTCAAGGTGAAGTCTTAGCACAAATCGTCAAAGATCGTGGCATCAATGAAGTGGCTATCACTTATACCAATAATGACTATGGTAAAGGTTTGAGCGAGTCTTTTTCTAAAGCCTATGAAAAGTTAGGTGGTAAAATTGCCATTAACGCTGCCCACGAAGATGGCAAAGCTGACTATTCAGCAGAAGTTGCCGCTTTAGCTGCTTCCGGTGCCAAGGACTTAGTGGTATTCGGTTATCTGGATCAAGGTGGTAAAGGTATCGTGCAAAATGCTTTAGATACGGGTGCGTATAAGCGCTTTATCTTAGCCGATGGCATGGTGGGCGAGAAATTTGCGGCTGATCTAGGCAGCAAAATTGAAGGTTCATTCGGTACGATGGCGGGCGGTGAGTACGAAGGTGCAGATGCTTGGAGCAAAATCGCAGAAGGCGCGAAAATTGATCCAAAAGGTGGCCCTTATCGTGGCGAGTCTTATGATGCAGCCGCTCTGATTGCTTTAGCGATGCAAGCGGCTAAATCAACTGACCGTGCTGCAATTCAAGCAAAAATTAAGGACGTTGCTAATGCACCGGGTGAGAAAGTGCTTCCTGGCGAATTAGCAAAAGGCTTAAAGCTGATTGCTGAAGGTAAAGACGTCGATTACGTCGGTGCAACCAATGTTGAATTCGATGATGCCGGCGATGTACCCGGCTCTTATCGTGAAATGGAAATCAAAGGTGGCAAATTCGAATCGATTAAGATTCACTAAGCTGCTGCGAATTTGATCTTAAAAAGGGTGAGCAGGTCTCACCCTTTTTTATGCAAATACTCGCTTCCGACCTAAAATTTTTGATCTAGGTCAATTGCTTAGGGTAAGTGCTGAAAAGTACAAGTTGACTGCATAATTCTTCATTTTGTTTTTCCCTCTAACACCTAACAATCTTCACATCTGAATTTCTGGAGGATGGAGATGGTTTGGCAAGCTCATGATTACGAGCAAATACCCGGCACGTATGTCTTCGACGGTAAACGCTCTCATTCAGGTTATGCACTGAATAAAATGGCCTATTCATTTAATCAACAAGTAAATCGCGATGAATTTGCCCGCGATATGGACGCTTATTGCCGCAAATTTGGCTTAAGTGATGAGCAACGGGAGGCAGTGTTAGCGGCTGATTTCCTGAAACTACTGCACTTAGGCGGAAATATCTACTATCTAGCTAAGATTGCTATTTTTCACGGCTTAAGCGTACAAGATGCGGGGGCTTCATTTCAAAAGATTAGCACTCCTGAGTTTCAAGCTTTATTAAATCAGAATGCAGCAGGCTTTGAGGAGAAGCTAACAAAAACAGGAGGTTACTGGCATGGCTAAAATCGTCGGTGGTGTCACTACTTCGCACATTCCAGCCATTGGCAATGCGATGAGCAAAAAACTTGAGCAAGATCCTTACTGGAAACGCTTCTTTGATGGTTATGAGCCAGTAAAGGCTTGGCTAGATGAAGTAAAACCAGATATTGCCATTGTGGTGTATAACGATCATGGTTTGAATTTTTTCCTCAATCAAATTCCAACCTTCGCTTTAGGTTGTGCAGATCATTATGAAAATGCAGATGAGGGGTGGGGGTTGCAAACTCTTGCTTCCTTCGAAGGTGATGCACAATTCTCTTGGCATTTGGTTGAATCCTTAATTCGCCAAGATTTTGATATGGCAATGTGCCAAGAAATGCTAGTGGATCATGGCTTTATCACACCAATGGCCTTGATGTGGCGGCATTTGCCGAAGTGGCCAGTAAAAGCCATTCCACTTGCAGTCAATACAGTACAACATCCGGTAGCGAGTGCACGGCGTTGTTATCAACTTGGGAAAGCTTTGCGTAGAGCGATTGAGTCTTATCCTGAAGATTTAAAAGTGGTGATTTTTGGTACGGGTGGGATGTCGCACCAACTGCAAGGTGAGCGTGCTGGTATTATTGATGTCGATTTTGACCTCTTGTGTATGGAAAAAATCATCAATGATCCCGAATGGCTGACCCAGCTTTCAAATACCGAAATTATGGAAAAAGCGGGTACGGAAGGCATTGAAACTATTATGTGGTTAGTGATGCGTGGTGCTTTGCATCCGAATGTGAAGGTGGTGCACAAACATTATCATGCACCGATTTCTAATACGGGTGCGGGCGTATTAGTCTTGGAGAATGCTGAAATGACAGCGGCTTAATGGTCTCTACAAACTAGGGAGGCAGCAGATCAATTTGCTAACTCCCTAGTTCGGCCGATTCCTTTGGTGAAAGGACTTTAGTGGCTAAACCCAATCAATGCTTATGCAGAGCCACGCGAGTTTGCGGTTAGCAAATAGGAGAGGCCTAAAAGAACACGTAACAAATCAGTTTGGCTTTGGCAGCCAGTTTTTTCTAAGATCGCCTGAAATTGATTCCGAATTGTGGTGTATGAGCGTTGCCGAGTCGCGGCGATCTGTCTTAAGTCTGCACCACGCGCAAAGTATTCCAAGACTCTAACCTCCGCCTCAGTGAGTTTGCTCCGATCCGCTAATAGCTTTAGGGTTTGCTGCAGACCAAGGTTGCTACTGAGCACATGCTCATAATGCAAGGCGCTGCCACTAATCTGCGCAAACGTAAGCTCAATAGTACACCTTGTCTGGGTTGCGGTCATTTTCATGGATCCCTCGCTGATGGTTATCCACCCTGATTACTAAAGCAGACTAGTTAATACTCAAAACATAGTACAGATACATCATGCTTGCTTAGCGATTGATTGCTAGCCTGAAAAATGCAGAAAAATCTAAAAATAGCGAGGGAAATCGATATGCATAGGTCAACAAAAAATAGTAATAACGGCTGCTTACTTCAAGTTAAAAGTAATAGTATTTTTGCCCTAGTTTGCTTATTTATCAGCTTATTAGGCATCAACCCAAGCTGGGCTAATGATCCGTTGATGAGTCCTACGGCTGCACAAATTTTGGGAGCGAATACCGAGCCAGATATTTGTTGGAAAGATAGCTATGGGCGCGGCGTGGGACAAGTACCTACGGCTTGCCCGAGTGGTTGGGAGCGTACAGGTGCTGATTTACTCTGTTATCCCAAATGCAAAGCTGGTTTCAACGGAGTAGGGCCAGTTTGCTGGCAAGGCTGCCCCAGCAGTTTCCGTGATGATGGTGCTATGTGCGCCAAACCTGCTGCGTATGGGCGTGGAGCGGGCTTTCCTTGGAAATTTGGCGATCCATTAACTGATTCAGGGATGTTTAAACGCTGTGAGGCGGCTAATGGACGTGGAAACTGTGAAAAGAATGGAGCGATTGTTTATCCAAAGTGTAAGGCAGGTTTTAGTAATGTGGGTTGTTGCGTCTGTAGCCCGACTTGCCCGGCAGGTATGACCGATACCGGTGTTTCTTGTGTTAAGCAATCCTATGGGCGCGGTGTGGGCAAGGGTGCTACTTGTCCTGCAGGGATGGAGCAAGATATGGCGGGCGGCTTATGCTATCCCCAATGTAAACAAGGTTCCGCCGGTGTAGGCCCAGTGTGCTGGTCTAGTTGCCCAAAAGATTTTCCAGTCAACTGTGGTGCAGCTTGTGGAGTAGATCAGTCTGCTTGTGCCTTGGCTATTTTAGAGCAAGTACAATCAAGTACCGAGGTAGCTTTAAATGTAGCTTTATTGGTGACGACTGCGGGTGCTGGGAATGCAGGGATTAAAGCCGCTAAACTAGGTGGCAAATCGGTACAAAGAAACTTAACCACGCAGGCCAAGAATCAATTACGCGACCAAGCTAAACAACAAGCTCTAAAAACGCGTCAGTGGTTGCAACAGCAAAAAAATGTAAAAAGGGCGCAAGACATGGCTTCTTGGTTAGAACAACCAGCGAATATCGATATGTATGCTAATAATATGCTGGATGTGTATGAGAAAGGTGAGTTTGACTTTACCCAGTTAGTCCCTTCGGTCGCTGACTTTGATCCAACCGGTGTTTTAGGAGTAGTGAATGCCTTCAATAAACCGATTTGTGGGCCTTAAGCTGTGAAGTATAGTTAATAAGTCAAATAGTGACCTGCCAGAGCCAAGGCTATTTGTTATACCTTGGCTTTTGCTTGACACTAGAAGGCTAATTATCTGACTCTATTAGGCTATGAGTATCCTTATTTTTATTGCTGTATTACTAGCGATGGCATGGTTTTGGCAAGATAGTCTCAAAAGCCGTGAGCGTGCGATTCAGGCGGCAGCGATTGCTTGCCGTGAAATCGGTGCACAATTGCTGGATCAAACGGTTGCTTTAAAAAAGCTTAAATTGGCGCGTGCTGAATCGGGGCATCTGAACTTGCGGCGTATTTACGAATTTGAGTTTAGTTTAGTCGGTTATGAGCGCTTACACGGACGGGCTTATGTGCTCGGGCAAAAACTAGAGCAAGTGCAACTTGATCGCGCTGAAGGCACTGTCATTGATATAAAAAGCCATGCACATTCTTGATACAATCCTGTTTTATTTAGTTGTAGAGTCATCTTTGTATGCAAGTCACCCTCGCTAATCCCCGCGGTTTTTGTGCTGGAGTCGATCGCGCGATTGAAATCGTTGATCGTGCTTTAGAGGTTTTAGGTGCGCCAATTTATGTACGTCACGAAGTCGTCCATAACCGCTTTGTAGTGAATAATTTGCGGGATAAGGGTGCTGTATTTGTGCAGGAGTTGGATGAAGTGCCTGATCATGCAACCGTCATTTTTAGTGCGCATGGCGTTTCACGTGCAGTCCAAGAGCAGGCTAAACAACGTGGTTTAAAAGTATTTGATGCTACTTGTCCCTTGGTAACTAAAGTGCATGTGGAAGTCACTCGCTATAGTCGTGAAGGCCGTGAGACTGTGCTGATTGGCCACAAAAACCATCCTGAAGTGGAAGGTACTATGGGTCAGTACGAGACCAGTTTTGGTGGGCAAATCTATCGCGTCGATTCTCCCGAAGAGGTGGCTGCTTTAGAGGTGAACAACCCTGAAAAGTTGGCCTTTGTGACTCAAACTACTTTATCTGTTGATGATGCGGCAATTGTCATTGATGCTTTACGCGCTAAATTCCCCGCGATTGTAGGGCCACGCAAAGATGATATTTGCTATGCCACCCAGAATCGCCAAGATGCCCTCAAGATGCTCGCTGAAACTTGTGACTTAGTGCTAGTCGTGGGTTCACCTAATAGCTCCAACTCCAATCGCCTGCGCGAATTAGCTGAGAAGCGGAATACACCGGCTTATCTAATCGATGATGCCAATGATATTCGCCCTGAATGGCTAGCGGGCGTGCAACGGATTGGTTTAACCGCTGGCGCTTCAGCCCCTGAAGTCTTAGTGGACGGGGTCTTAGCACACTTAAAGGCATTGGGTGCGACGGTGGAAGTGCAAAATTCTGGGATCACTGAGAATATTTCGTTTGTATTGCCGCGTGAATTACGTAGAGTTTGAGTTTTAGGGCAAAGCAAAAATCGCTTTGCCCTAAACTTAGACTTAAAGCTTATTCAACAAAACCATATCAGGATAGCCATCCGCAGGTAAGCCTAGTTGCTGTTGAGCTTGACGTACTGCATTGCGGGTGTCTTCGCCAATAATACCGTCCATTTTACCCACGGGTAGGCCACGAGCGGCTAGTTGGGATTGCAACTGGCGTACTTGAGAAATGGAAAGCTTTTGCACGGGCGCATTGCCAGCATACAAAGGCTTAGCACCGGCAAAGCGCGTTGCTAAATAAGCAGCGGTAGTTGCATAAACCGTCGATTCATTCCATTGACGAATCGCATCAAAATTGGCGAAGGCCAGAAAAGCAGGGCCATTGCGTCCCATCGGCAATAATAAAGCGGCTTGTCCATTTGGGCGTAAAGGGTCGCCATCCGCTTCAGTAACCCCCATCGCTGACCATTCTGATAAAGGCAGGCGGTTATCTAAGCGTGCTTTTGACCAATCCATTTCACGTGGGACTTTGACTTCCACCAGCCAAGGCTGACCCGCTTGCCAACCATGATGTCGCAATAAATTCGCCGCTGAAGCTAAGGCATCCGCTTTGGAACGAATTAAATCGCGATGACCATCGCCATCAAAATCCACACCTTGCTGGTTATAGCCCGAAGGTAAAAATTGTAATTGGCCTAATTCACCCGCCCAAGCGCCGCGCATACTCGCAGGCGTTTGATCACCTTTTTGCACCAGCCACAAGGCATGAATAAGCTCAGGACGGAAGCGTTCAGGGCGGCGGCAATCATAGGCTAAAGTAGCGAGTGAGCGAAGGGTAGGGTAGTCACCCGTTACCGCGCCTAAGTCAGTTTCTAAAGCCCATAAAGCGGTGAGCATAGGGGCAGGCACACCATATTCTTGCTCAATGCGTTGAAAGAGTTTGGCATTCGCTTGCATTTGTTTTTGACCATTGGACAAACGATAGCTAGAAACTTTTTTACCGGCGAATTCTAAAAAGGTTTGCGCAAACACCTCTTGAGAGCGATCCCGTTGAATCACGCTTTGATCGAGCGTCACCCCATCTAAAGCCTGATTGACTACCTCAGCCGAGAGGCCAGTGCCAATTGCTTCTTGCTTAAAATTATTTAGCCACGTGCCAAAATCTTGTGTATTTCGACAATCTGCCCAAGCTGTGCTTCCATAGCAAACACTAGCCAGCAGTAAAACGTATGTAAACTGACGCATAGTTAGCCTTTATTCGTATCCATAAGAATAGGATTATAGCAACAGACGGCGAAACTGCCGTCTGTCTTCCAAAGAGACCAACTTCTAGGGGGATTAGTTCGCTGAACCTGCCTGTAAGCGCCAAATATCGCGATTGTATTCGCGCATGGTGCGATCAGTTGAGAAGAAACCACTGTTCGCGGTATTGAGAATACTCATGCGTGTCCAGCGCGCTTGATCTTGCCAAGCCAGTGAAACTTTTTCTTGAGCGTCAATATAGCTGCGGAAATCAGCCAAGGTCATCCACGGATCATTCGAGCTGAGCAGACTATGGATAATATTATCAAAAATACCCGGTTCAAATGAGTTGAAATGCCCACAGCTTAAGAGCTGCATGACCGATTTCAAATCAGCATCTTTCTCAACCAGCTCCCAAGGACGATATTGGTGGCGTAGGTCTTTCACTTCTTGTTCACGGAGGCCAAATAGGAAGAAATTCTCTTCACCCACCGCTTCCAGAATCTCAATATTCGCACCATCATAAGTGCCAATCGTGAGTGCCCCATTCATCATGAACTTCATATTGCCCGTGCCTGAGGCTTCTTTACCGGCGGTAGAAATTTGCTCGGATAAGTCAGCAGCAGGTGCAATGATTTCCATACTAGAAACCCGATAGTTCGGTAAAAACGCAACTTTTAAATGCTTACCGACTTCTGGATCATTGTTAACAAGATCAGCCACGCTGTTGATTAGCTTGATAATGCTCTTTGCCATCACATACCCAGGTGCTGCTTTACCGCCAATCAAGACACAACGATTCGCCCAATTATCTAAGCGGCCTTGTTTAATGCGTGAATACAGATGAATTACATGCAGTACATTCAAGAGCTGACGTTTGTACTCATGAATCCGTTTGACTTGAATATCAAATAAAGCATTCGGGTCAAAATCTACTCCACATTCGGCACGAACTAATTTGGCTAAGCGCTGTTTATTTGCATATTTAACCTCGCGCCAAGCCTGCTGGAAAACGGTTTGGTTAGGTTCTGCGAAAGGCTTCAGTTGCTCTAACTGCTCAAGGTGTGCCACCCAATCCGTGCCAATATGTTGATTAACTAAAGCGGTTAAACCTAAGTTTGCATTCGCAAGCCAGCGGCGTGGAGTCACGCCATTAGTTTTATTATTAAATTTCTCCGGCCACAGTTCATAGAAATCATGGAAGAGATCTTTAACTAATAATTCAGAGTGCAAAGCCGCCACGCCATTGATGGAGAAGCTGCCGACGATAGCGAGCCAAGCCATGCGTACTTGGCGCACAGAGCCTTCTTCAATAATCGACATCCGGCGTTGGCGCTCTGTGTCACCCGGCCAGCGCATCACAACTAAACGTAGGAAGCGCGCATTGATCTCATAAATAATTTCTAATAAGCGTGGTAATAGCTTTTCAAATAAATGCACCGGCCAACGCTCTAAAGCTTCAGGTAAGAGCGTATGGTTGGTATAAGCCATACATTGTGAGGTAATTTCCCAAGCCTGATCCCAGCCTAATTGCTTTTCATCAATCAATAAGCGCATCAACTCGGCGACTGCAATCGTGGGATGCGTATCATTCATTTGGAAGACATGCTCAGCCGCGAATTGACTGTAATCATGCTCTGTATGATCACGTTCCCAAATCCGAATTGCATCCTGTAAGCTGGCAGAAGCTAGGAAATACTGCTGACGTAAACGCAATTCTTTACCATTTTCACTGCTGTCGTTCGGATAAAGCACCATCGAAATATGTTCAGCATTATTCTTGGCTTGCACCGCTTCGGTGTAATCACCTTGATTGAATTCTTGCAGATTGAATTCATCCGTCGCACTCGCTTTCCACAAGCGCAACGTATTTACTGTTTTATTTCGATAGCCCGCAATCGGCATATCAAAAGGAATCGCTAAAACGTCTTCGGTATCCACCCAGCGAGTACGAATTTTATTTTCAGCATCCCGATAAGTTTCACTGCGCCCACCAAATTGAATGCGTTGGGCATATTCAGCGCGCTCAATTTCCCAAGGATTGCCATCGCGTAGCCAGTGATCAGGCTCTTCGGTTTGATAGCCATTTTCAATGCGCTGACGGAACATACCGTATTCATAACGAATCCCATAACCCACCACGGGTAAACGTAGACTCGCGCAACTATCCATAAAGCAAGCAGCTAAACGACCTAGACCGCCATTCCCTAAGCCTGCATCCGGTTCTTCAGAGGCCACTTCTTCTAAGGAAGTGCAGTAGTTATAGAGAGCTGCTTTCACCTTTGGATCAAGATCCATATTCAATAAGTTATTGCCGAGCGAACGCCCAATCAAAAACTCTAAAGACATGTAATAAGCGCGGCGTGTACCAGGCTTCAGGTATTCAGCCCAAGTATTACGCCAATCGACCATTAAACGGTCGCGAATGGTGTAAGCGAGCGCATTGTATAAATATACCGAAGGGCAACCTTGGAAGCGGCCTAAGTGATAAGAGAGATAGCGCTGAAAATCATTCCCGAGGGTTTCAGCATCATTGTCCAATGGGTCAAGCACAACCGGAAGGAAGGGCGTTTGATTGCTTGGATGGGTGTTCATAGAACGGACACTCCTAAATTGCCTGTCCAAATTTATAAATCTATAAGCCTATTAATTGCGATACAGTTCGAGATAACGCTTGGCACTGCGCTTCCATGCAAAATCAGCTTTTAGTGCATTACGTTGCAAAGCTCGCCACAATTTTTGATCGTCTGCAAAGATACGTAAGACCCACCATAAAGTGCCTAATAAGGCATGGCTATAGGGCAAGTAAAAGACAAAGCCATTGGCGGTATCAGCAGCGATATTCGCTTCGGTAGCATTAACCACCGTATCCGCTAACCCGCCGGTGTTATACACCACCGGCAAAGTCCCATAATTCAAACTGTACATTTGATTTAAACCACAAGGCTCAAAGCGCGAAGGCATTAAGAAAATATCGCAGCCTGCTTCGAGTAAATGCGCCAGTGCTTCGTTATAGCCGATATACACCATCACCCGCCCCGGATAACGGGCTGCTAAATCATAGAGCGCTTGCTCGTAGTGATGGTGGCCACTACCGATTAGCACAAAGGCGGCATTGGTTTCCGCGAGGAGTGGGTGAATGCATTCCATCACCATATCCACGCCTTTTTGTTCAACTAAGCGACTCACCATACCAAGCAAAGGACGTGCCAACTGCTCTTCAGTGGGGTTTTGCCCAAAGCGTTCAAGTAGGGCTTGTTTATTCGCTAGTTTGCCTTTTTTTATATCGCGCAGGCCGTAGTTCTGCACCAGATATTCGTCGTGCTTGGGATTCCAAATCTCGGTATCAATCCCATTGAGAATGCCGTGTAGTTTATAACTACGCGAACGCAAGAGGCCATCTAGGCCATAACCAAACTCAGGGGTACAAATTTCTTGCGCATAAGTAGGGCTAACCGTAGTAACGACATCCGCATAGACAATCCCTGCTTTGAGCATGGAGAAGCCGCCATAAAACTCCACCCCTTCACTCGACCACCAATGCCAAGCTAGTTGTAATTGATCATAAACAGCCCGTGAGAAATACCCACCATAAGCAAGATTATGAATCGTGAAGACACTACGAGGACGTGGATTAACTGCTTCCAATAAAGCGGGAATCAAGCCGGTTTGCCAGTCATGGGCATGCACTACATCGGGTCGCCAATTGAGCTGTAAAGCATCATCTGCTAATAAAGCTGCCGCGCGCGCAAAAACGGTGAAGCGTTCTGCATTATCGGGCCAGTCGTAGCCATCCGGATGCATATAAGGATTGCCTGAGCGACCAAATAAAGCACCACATTCCACCACCCAAATGGGGAAAGGAAAGGCTGCATGTGAGCCTTCAAGGATATGCACAGTATGCACTCGCCCAGCACCTTGAATCTGCAAAGAGCCGAGTTGCTGTACCTCCTTAAGCTTGCCCATCATGTCATAGTAAGCGGGTAATAACAGGCGTACCTCAGCACGCTCAGCATGGAGCGCAAGTGGCAGCCCATAAGCTACATCAGCGAGTCCACCCGTTTTAATTAAAGGGTAGGCCTCGCTGGCAGCGAATAAAACTTTCAATGCCATTAATCTGTCTCGAAAATAGGTTTCTTACTCAGTATTTGAGGTTCTTGATGAGCATCTGCTGTGGTTTCAACCACAACTTCAGTTGCTACCGGAACAGCTTGCAAGAAAACTGCCGCTAAGGGGGGGAGAGTTAATTCGATAGAATGTTCAAAGCCCATATGTGGGTGGTTTTGTACCACTAACTGACCCGCATTACCGCAGTTACTGCCGCCGTAATATTCGCTGTCAGTATTCAGAATCTCTTGATAGGTCTGCGCAGCAGGCACACCTAAGCGGTAAAAGCCACGTGGTACAGGGGTGAAGTTCAGCGCAATTACTAAAGGCCGCTGTTTATCTTCACCGTAGCGCACCAGACTCAATAAAGAGCGCTCAGCATCATCGCAATCAATCCAGCGGAAACCTTGAGGGTCATGATCAAATTGGTGCAAAGCTGGATTATTTCGATACACCTGATTCAAATCACTGAGCAATTGGCCTAAAGCTTGATGGGCTGGAAAGTTCAGTAAGCCCCAATCCAGTTCTACCGCTTCATTCCATTCCAGCCATTGCCCAAATTCACCCCCCATGAACAATAATTTTTTGCCCGGATGTGCATATTGCCAAGCATAGAAGAGCCGCAAATTCGCAAAGCGTTGCCAATAATCACCGGGCATTTTACCGAGCATACTGCGCTTCATGTGTACTACCTCATCATGGGACAGTGGTAGCACGAAGTTTTCAGTCCACGCATACATTTGGCTGAAAGTGAGCTTATTTTGGTGATATTTGCGATAGATCGGGTCGAGTGCAATATAACTCAGGCTGTCATTCATCCAGCCCATATTCCACTTCATAGAAAAGCCTAAACCACCCATTTCAATGGGACGCGAGACAGCAGGCCAAGTCGTTGATTCTTCTGCAATCGTGAGTACACCAGGGAAGTGTCCATGTACCACTAAATTGAGTTCACGCAAGAAGGCAACCGCTTCAATATTTTCCCGTCCACCGTATTGATTGGGAATCCATTGACCAGCTGGACGCGAATAGTCCAAATACAACATGGAGGCCACTGCATCCACGCGCAGACCGTCTAAATGGAATTCTTCCATCCAATACAAGGCATTCGCAATTAGGAAGTTACGGACTTCATTGCGGCCATAATCGAAAATCAGTGTGCCCCAGTCTTGATGCTCGCCTTTACGTGGGTCAGCATGTTCATACAAGGCTTCACCCGTAAAACGTGCGAGGGCAAAATCATCTTTCGGGAAGTGTGCAGGTACCCAATCGAGCAAAATCCCGATATTATTTTGATGGCAGCAATCGACGAAATAGCGTAGATCGTCTGGGCTACCTAAGCGTGCAGTCGGTGCATAATAACCTGAGACTTGATAGCCCCAAGATTGATCTAAGGGATGTTCAGAAATCGGAAGCAGTTCAAGATGGGTATAACCTAAATGCTTTACATAAGGAATTAAGGTAGCGGCCAGTTCACGCCAACTGTAAAAGCTATTATCAGCATGGCGTTTCCATGAACCTGCATGTAACTCATACACACTCATCGGCTGGTGTTGCCAGTCAAACTGTTCACGCTGTTGAATCCAAGCCAGATCTTGCCAACTATGCTGGCTAGGTGCTGGAATACAAGCCAAAGTTTCAGGACGTAAGAACATCTGTTGTGCGTAAGGATCGGCTTTACGAATAATGCTGCCAAAGCGTGTCAGTATTTCGTATTTATAACCTTCACCGGCCGGTAGACCGGGGACAAATAATTCCCAGATGCCCGTTTCACCACGGGAACGCATCGGATAACGCCGACCATCCCAGTCATTAAAATTACCCACCACGCTAACACGCTGTACGCCTGGTGCCCAAACTGCAAATAAGCAGCCCTGAATACCATTGACGGCTTTTAAGTGTGCTCCCAAAACCTTCCAAGCTTGACGGTGATTACCTTCACCCAACAGATGCAAATCAATCTCACCGAGCTGCGGCTCAAACGTATAAGGCGTGATAGTGGCTAGCCACTGTCCGGTTTTCTTATCAAGATAACGTAGGTTGGGGTGGATATGTGGGGCTGCTTTGCCTAATTTGCTATTCGCTTCTGGCGTGAAACTAAAGCAATCAGAGCCTTCTAAGCGTTGAAGCGGCTGTTGATCAATTTCAATTGTTTCTGCAGAGGGCATAAAGGCGCGAAACACCCAAGTTGCTCCCTCCTGATGCCAACCTAAAAAGTGAAAAGGATCGTGATGCGTACCTGCTTGCAGGCGCTGCAACTCGCTCATACTAGGCGAAGTATTCATGATTTATCTCACTGGTTTGCTACTGTGGTGTGGTATCGCTGATGCTGCTGTAACTGTGTTTTTAACCGCGTGAGTCGATCCGGCTGGATTTGGTGCCAATCAAAGCGCCAATGCCAATTGCCTTCAATCGTGCCGGGCACATTCATCCGTGCTTCACTGCCCAAACCGAGTACATCTTGCCACGGCAACATCACCAAACCCGCCGCACTTTGGAACACGGTAGCTAGCATCAAGTCAATGATGTTACCTTGATTTTGTTCGATACTCAAAAAAATATGTTCTTGGATTAAGTTTAAAGCCCAAGCTTGTTGTTCGGGATTCAAGCTATTGAACCAACCTAACAGCGTATCGTTATCATGTGTGCCGGTGTAATACACCGTGTTATTGGCCACATTCCAAGGCTTATGTGGATTATCCTCAAAGTGATCAAAAGCAAACTGCAGCACTGACATCCCCGGCAATTGATATTTTTGCCGTAAAGCTGTGACCTCATAAGTGATAATGCCTAAATCTTCCGCCACTAAGGGCAAATCACCGGAAGCTGCTTGTAAACAAGCCAGTAACTCATCCCCCGGAACTTTAGCCCAATAGCCTTCGATAGCGGTGGGGCTAGTGGCTGGAATCGTCCACGCTGCCTCTAAGCCGCGAAAGTGATCAATGCGCACTAAGTCAAAGAAATCAAAATGATAACCTAGGCGCTCACGCCACCAAGCAAATTGAGTTTCCTGCATCAGTTCCCAGTTATAGTGCGGATTGCCCCAACGTTGACCCGTTGTGGAGAAATAATCAGGCGGCACACCAGTGACTACGGTAGGTTGACCTTCTGCATCCAATAAAAATAATTCAGGATGTGCCCAGACATCCGCGCTATCGTAAGCTACAAAAATTGGCATATCCCCAAATAAGCGAATACCAAGTTCGTTGGCATCGGCACGGAGACTTTGCCAATGTTGCCAGCAATAAAATTGCTCATAAATATGTAAATTTAAAGCATCGGTGTGCTCATTTTTAAAGCTGGCTAAGGGTTCAGGGGAACGTTTGCGATAATCACTGGGCCAAGTCGACCATTCAGAGCTATTAAAAGCAGCTTTCAATTCCATGAACAGAGCAAAATCATCGGCCCAATGCTGATTTTTTTGATACCAAGCCGCAAATTCGGCGCTTTCACCTAATTGTTCTAGTGGCTCATTGCTGTCTTTAGGAAATAAAGCCGGATTCAAAGCAAAAGCAGATACACATTGATAGGGAGAAAGCCCATTCAGCGGCAAGCCTAAAGGTAACATCTGCCAGACACTTACCCCTAGCTCTGCTAGCTGATCTAACCAACGCCAAGCATCACGGTCAAGCTGGCCTGAGGGTAGGGAGCTAGGGTGTAATAAAATACCGGCTTCAAGCCGGTTCGGAAGAATCGCTGTGGTCATTTAATTAAGTATTCCTACGCATGGTGCCTGCGTTTTCTACACCACTACCACCTTTAGACAGAGGTATATCTAGATGCTGTGGTGGTTCTAAGTTTAATAATTGATAGACTTGTTTCACTTGTAAACGGAATAGGCGCTCAAAATCACGCACGCTTTCAGTCGCATTATAATCGCCAAACCACCAAAACCAGTCTGAGCCTTCACAGGCGGCTAACTGTTGCGAGGCTTGATATTGTTGTTCTGGGTTTAAGCGTCCAGCGGCTAGGGCATCATCATAAGCTTGTTTGGCAGCCACTAAATAATCCCAGCCACGATTTTTATCTTCTGAGCCAATCCAAGTTGAGAACGAGCCATAGACCCAGCTACCTGCACAGAGCTTAGGTAGATCCTTAGGAGGGACGGTTGCGTATAAATCTGCGAAGCAAGCGGTTTTCAGTAACTCTGATTTATTCAACTCACCATAGAGTAAGTCCAAAAATTCAGCGGCATTATCGGGATAGTACTCCCAAGCATTTTCACCATCCAAAATAATAGCGAGTGAATGTTGGTTGGCTTCTTCCCCTAAAAACCTAGCGGTATTTTCTAGATTTTGAATAAAGTCTTTGACTGCATCGGCTGCATTCCAATTACTGTATTTAAAGCCGATCAAATCCGAGAGACCATCATCGCGGAAATGAATACGTACTTGGCTATTTGGCAAGCAATGGGGTTTTAACAGGTCACGCTTAGAATCGATAGCTTCCCCATAGTAACCCGATAACTGACTACTACTACGCCAAACACCTTCACCCGAAGCAGTCCACCGAATACCGAATTCATCTAAAAGCTGGATGGCACTAGCACTCACACCCCCTTCAGAAAGCCAAACCCCTTGCGGACGCCGCCCAAAATAATGCTCAAAGCATTCAATCCCACGTTGCATATGCCAACGTGCACGTGCATAGCCTTCAGGATAATGGCTAGCTTGTGGAGCAGGTACATCCGGCAGTGCACAACGCATATTCGTAAAGTCTTGCAAGAGTGGAATAATCGGATGCATATACGGTGACATCGATAATTCCACTTGCCCGCGTTCTGCTAAAGCACGATAGCGAGCTATTAAGTTTTGTAAGCAATCAGCAATGACACGGATTAATTGCAGTCGATCGGTTTGATCAAATAACTGGCCTTTGGCAATTAAAGCTTGAACGGTCGCTTGCTTCTTTAAGGATTGTCCTAACCAAGCAATGTGATACCAAGTAATCACATCTAAAAAGTATTGCTCACTTAAATAGGTAAGTGGGTGCTTGTATTCAGGATTTTCTACCCCGACCAGTTCTGCTGCCCCCACCATATCCAATAAGCCTCGAAAGATGGGCCAAGGATGAATAATGCGTGGGGCATAGCAACGCTGGCAGTCCTGTAAGATTTGACTGCGCCCAACTTTATCAGTAGGAATAGGTGCTAAACCCGCTAAGAGGTTTAAAAACGGGTCTTGGCTAGGTTTGCCGGTTGCTAAGAGAGCCTGTAGCTGTTGTGTGTAGTCATCTAATTGCTCTAAAAGTACAGGCACAAAGTTGACGACTGCCCGCATTTCTGGGTGTTGCTCTAGGTGCATGGCCATATCGCTATAGTCTTTAATAGCGTGTAAATACACCCAAGGCAGTCGATATTCCCCTGCTAAACCATTGCGGTACCAAGGCTGATGCATATGCCAACATACCACCACATTTAGCTTATTCTTCTCCATAACGTTCTCGCCATAATTTATCGTAGTCACCTGTGTGTAGTTTTTGTCCCAGCATTTCTGCTGTCACCAAGACGATGCCTTCCTCTGACACAAAGAAGCGGTTGCGATCATCTTCGAGATTTTCCCCAATCACTGTGTTATCTGGAACTACACAACCCTTATCAATCACTGCGCGATGGATGCGACAATTTCGTCCAATATTCACCTTCGGCAGGATGACACTCTCAGTAATCGTGGTGTAGTTCTCGACCGTACAGTTAAAGAACACCACGGAATTTAAAATACTTGCACCGGAGATAATACATCCGGTTGAAACCAACGAGTCAATCGCTTCTCCACGTCGCCCCGCTTGATTGAAGACGAATTTAGCAGGTGGCGACTGTGGTTGATACGTCCAAATGGGCCAATCCCGATCATATAAATTCAATTGAGGCTCAATGGCGCACAATTCCATATTGGCTTGCCAGTAGGAATACACCGTGCCCACATCCCGCCAATAGCCTGGTTCATCCTTCGCATTACGGAAGGGAAAGGCACGTGCATGGGCATTTGCGATCTGATTCGGGATAATATCTTTACCGAAATCATGTGAAGAATGGATTTTGTCAGCATCTTCAATCAAAGTACGGAACAAAAATTCCCGTGAGAATACATAAATCCCCATTGAGGCGAGGGCTTTATCGGGTTTGCCCGGAATTGCTTCTGGATTAGCGGGCTTTTCGGTAAAGCGGGTAATCCGCATATTTTCATCCACCGCCATCACCCCAAAGCCTTTCGCCTCTTCTAAAGGCACTTCAATACAGGCTACGGTAAAATCTGCTCCTGACATGACATGCTCAAGCAGCATTTTTGAATAGTCCATGCTGTAAATATGATCACCACCCAGCACTAAAATATATTCAGGGTCATGGCGTTGGACTAATTCGATATTTTGGAAGAGGGCATCCGCTGTACCTTGATACCATTCGCGCTTATCGGTGCGTTGTTGTGCGGGAATAATTTCGACGAACTCACCGATTTCTACGCGCATAAAATTCCAAGCCCGTTGTAAATGCCGAATCAAAGAATGTGAACGGTATTGGGTTAGGACTCCAATCTTACGAATCCCCGAGTTCACACAATTGGACAAGGTAAAGTCGATGATCCGATATTTACCACCAAAAGGTACAGCGGGTTTGGCACGCCAGAAAGTTAAATTTTTCAGGCGTGAACCTTCACCACCTGCCAAAATTAACGCCAGCGTTTTATTTGCAAGTTCAGTGACGACGCGTGGTTGGGTGTAATAACGATAAAGTTTGGCCTGCTCTTCCTTAGAGAATGTCATGTGGTGTCTCCCTGCTTTACTGTTAGCTGAGCTTACTGTGTTTAGGCTTTATGAAGTAATGAGTGTTGGTATGCATTTTATAATGCAATGGTTATGCCCATTAATTCGCGTGATTTTTTAGAATAGCGCGAATGCGCAGTATAAAGAGCTTACAAGGAAGAGTTTAGCTTAAAGTTGCTGAGAGAGGCTTTCAGCAACTTTGATAAATAGACTTGATTTAGCAATCTTCGCCGCTAGTAATCGTGCAAGAGCGTACCCGCCCAGTGGTATTAAAATAAATTCTGGATAAAGCTTTATCGTTTTGGGCATTGGCAATACGGATACTAAAGGTACGTGGGGAAGTCTCCCCAGTGGGGCGATAACTCACTAAATTATCTGGTGTGCCATTTGACACGATGGCAAAGCGTGGATTAGGTGCTTCAGAAATAGCTAAAATCTCTTCTGGCGAATCTAACAAGCCATCACCGTTAGTATCAAATTTAGTAGTAGCTGCCGTCAAGCTTCCATTCTTGTCATAATCTGTGAAGATAATCCAACCTTTGGCAAAGTTAGTCGCTGATGAATCACAAGCGGTTTGCCCAACATCACTAGCGCATAGCACCACATTAAAGCCACGTTTGGCGGCTTCACTACGGGCTAAATACAAATTTGACACCATACCATTAGTTAAGGTTTGTAGCTGATTACGCTCAATCATACTTTGTAGGCTGGGCGCTGCGACAGTGGCAAGAATTGCAACCACACCTAGAGTAACCAGAAGCTCGATGAGGGTTATACCCGTTTGTTGGAAGCGTTTCATTGGGGCACCTTAGTATTTTTATTAATGGTTGATATTCTAATATAAATAATACTAATTATTAGTGTGAATAGAGGATTAATGGTGTTGGATCGCTAGATAAATGGAAGACGAATGCCCCGTCTTGGGGCATTCGCTGGAGGAGGAAAGGGAAATCTACATATTGCGGCGGTATTGCCCACCTACATTAAATAAAGCTTGTGAAATCTGACCTAAAGAGCAGTAACGCACGGCATCCACTAATTCACTAAAGATATTCTGATTGTGAATCGCAGCTTGTTGTACTCGTTCTAGAGCGGCTTGAGTTTGTGCAGCATTGCGAGTTTGGAAATCAGCTAGGCGGGTTAGTTGGCTTTGCTTTTCCTCCTCAGAAGAGCGTGCTAATTCAATCGTAAACTCTTCACGGCCTTTAGGATTGAGGAAAGTATTCACACCAATAATCGGTAAGCTGCCATCATGTTTTTTGTGCTCATAGTACATGGATTCATCTTGAATCTTGCCGCGTTGATAGCCCGTTTCCATGGCACCTAAAACACCACCACGTTCCGCAATCCGCTCAAATTCTTGCAAAACGGCTTCTTCAACTAAGTCAGTTAACTCATCAATGATGAAAGCACCTTGCAGTGGGTTCTCATTTTTTGCTAAGCCCCATTCATTGTTAATAATCAGCTGAATGGCTAAGGCACGCCGCACTGAATTTTCAGTTGGGGTGGTGATCGCTTCATCGAAAGCATTGGTGTGTAAGCTATTGCAATTATCATAAATCGCAATCAAGGCTTGCAGAGTGGTGCGAATATCATTGAAATCCATTTCCTGAGCGTGCAAAGAGCGGCCTGAGGTTTGGATATGATATTTCAGCTTTTGACTGCGCTCATTACCGCCGTATTTAAAGCGAATCGCTGTTGCCCAAATCCGCCGTGCTACCCGACCCATCACGGTATATTCAGGGTCCATACCATTACTAAAGAAGAAGGATAGATTGGGGGCAAAATCATCAATATGCATACCGCGCGCTAAATAGGTTTCCACATAAGTAAAACCATTCGACAGCGTGAACGCCAGTTGCGAAATAGGATTCGCGCCTGCTTCGGCAATGTGATAGCCCGAGATCGATACGGAGTAGAAATTCCGTACTTTGTTCTGCACGAAATACTCTTGAATATCGCCCATCATCTTGAGCGCAAATTCGGTGGAAAAGATGCAAGTATTTTGGCCTTGATCTTCCTTGAGAATATCTGCCTGTACCGTGCCGCGCACATTTTCTAAAGCCCAAGCACGCACCTTTTCGATTTCCTCATCGGTTGGGCGGCGGCCGTTATCTGCTTCAAATTTTGCCACTTGCTGATCAATCGCGGTGTTAATAAACATCGCTAACAGGATCGGGGCAGGGCCATTAATCGTCATCGACACTGAGGTGGTTGGACTACACAAATCGAAGCCATCATAGAGGACTTTCATATCATCTAAAGTGGCAATCGACACCCCAGAGTTACCCACCTTGCCATAAATATCAGGGCGTAAATCAGGATCACAGCCGTATAAAGTTACTGAATCGAACGCAGTGGATAATCGCTTAGCCGCGGAGTGCTCAGATAAACGTTTGAAACGGCGATTGGTACGGAAGGGATCACCTTCACCCGCAAACATCCGAGTTGGATCTTCATTTTCGCGTTTGAAAGCAAACACTCCGGCCGTATACGGGAAACTGCCGGGAAGGTTTTCTAGCAGCAACCATTTGAGAAGTTCGCCGTGATCTTCAAAGCGGGGTAGCGATACTTTTGGCACTTTAGTACCCGATAAGGTCGTGCGCTTAATGGTGGTACGAATTTCCTTATCACGGATTTTCACCACGTATTCATCGCCGGAATAACTCGCACGGACTTGCGGCCAAATTTCCAGAAGTTTACGTGCTCGGCTATCGAGTTGCTCATCACGCTGCGCAATGAGTTCATCTAAAGCAGCTAAGTCCGTTGCAGCCGCACCCAACATACGCTTGGTTTCACATAGTTGCTGCCGCTCGCGGGCGATTTTAGCTTGCGCATTCACGGTTTTATGATAACCGCGCACTGTTTCGGCGATTTCAGCTAAATAACGCACACGCTCTGGCGGAACAATCACCGAATTGCCGGAGGATTTACGCACGGTAACGGTGGGTAATTGATTACGCTCTACAAAGAGACCTGCAATTTCCAATTGGCTTAGCAGGTTTTGATAAAGTGCAGTCACGCCATCATCATTGAAACGCGCTGCAATCGTACCGAATACCGGCATTTCTTCAGGGCTTTGTCCAAAGGCTTCGCGGTTACGCTGGACTTGTTTGCACACATCGCGATAAGCATCCTCCGCGCCTTTACGGTCGAATTTATTAATCGCTACAGCACTCGCAAAATCGAGCATATCAATTTTTTCAAGCTGGCTTTGCGCGCCAAACTCAGGGGTCATCACATAAAGCGAGACATCCACTAAAGGCACAATCGCCGCATCTCCCTGACCAATCCCCGGAGTTTCGACAATAATTAAATCAAAGCCGGCTAGCTTGGTGGCAGCGACTACCTCTTTTATCACTTCTGGAATTTCGCCAACGGCTTCACGGGTGGCAATCGAGCGCATGAAAATATTCGGATGATCAATCGCATTCATCCGAATCCGATCACCTAATAAAGCACCGCCCGTTTTACGCCGAGTTGGATCAACGGCAATAATCGCAATTTTAAGTTGATCTTGCTGACCTAAGCGGAAGCGCCGAATGATTTCATCCGTAAGTGAGGATTTACCTGAGCCACCAGTCCCAGTGATACCCAACACAGGTACTTTTTTCGGTGGATTCGCAGCACGTTCTAGAATTTCTGCCCGTAATTCTGGATTTAAAGTGTTATTTTCTAAAGCTGTGATGGTGCGAGATAAGGCGCGCCAATTACCAGCCACAAGCGGTTCAAGCGTGTTTGGAGCAGCAGCACCTGGGTCAAAATCGCAGCGGGAGATAATATCTAGAATCATCCCCTGCAAGCCCATTTGCTGACCATCTTGCGGAGAGTAAAGACGAGTTACCCCATAATCTTGGAGGAGCTTAATTTCTTCGGGAATAATGACCCCCCCACCACCTCCAAAAATGCGAATATCTGCACCATCTTTTTCGCGCAGCATATCCACCATATATTTCAAATATTCGACATGCCCACCTTGATAGGAGCTAATCGCAATGCCGTGTACATCTTCTTGGAGGGCTGCATTGACAATGTCAGCCACTGAGCGGTTATGCCCAAGGTGAATCACTTCAACACCGTTGGCTTGCAGGATACGGCGCATAATATTAATCGCTGCATCGTGACCATCAAATAGGCTAGCAGCAGTCACAAAACGGACGGGGCGAGCTAATTTAGTGGTCGAGTTGGCAGCAGGCTGAGCGGGGCTATTCATTGACATGGAAAGGATCCCTAGCGGTGTTGATCATTTTGAATGTTGCTGTGCAGAAGGCACAGGGCTAAAATAACTTACGTTAACGTAAGCGTCAATTGGAATCGATAGAAAATGTATTAATTTAGCCATCTGTTACCCATTGTCACAGGTAAAGCTAAGAAAGCATAGACACAAGCCCAACAGCCGTGGAAGAATTTCAATATGGAACAAAAAACTTATACCATCTCCGACTTAGCCAAAGAGCATGCAGTCACTCCACGCACCATTCGTTTATATGAAGAACTAGGCATTGTTGCGCCCAAACGTGAAGGGAATAAGCGTATTTATGTTGAACGTGATCGGGTACGTTTGCGCCTAGCGATTCGCGGCAAAGGTTTAGGGATGACCCTTGCCGAAGTCAAAGAGCTAATTGATATGTACGACAATACGGGTCGGGACGAAAAAAAACAGCTCAAACGCTTATTAGAAAAGCTGCAAGAGCGCCGCGATATTTTGCTCACCCAACGCCGCGATATTGAAATCACCTTAGCGGAAATTGACCGAATTGCGGATAAAGCCCGTTCGACTCTATCCGACTTGGAGCGCGCTAAAGCGAGCTAAGTAGTTTATCTACATAACTAGGCACTAACTGACTTGCTGCTCCGTTTAAAGATTCATCAAACAGTGCACTATTACTGGTGGGGTCGAGGTTTAACTCCACAGTACGTGCGCCCGCTTGCTGGGCAATTTGTACAAAGCCCGCTGCGGGGTAGACTTGCCCCGAAGTCCCAATCGAAATGAATAAGCCACAAGCCATTAAAGCACGGTAAATTTCTTCCATTTGTAGTGGCATTTCCCCAAACCAAACAATATGCGGGCGCAGATTGCCAGCTTGATGACAGCATTGGCAGACACTCGTCGTGTTTAAGTCGCGATTCCAGTTATAGATTTGTCCTGTTTGCTTACAATGAATTTTGTTCAACTCACCATGCATGTGAATCAGTTGTTTACTACCTGCGCGCTCATGCAAATTATCCACATTTTGCGTCACAACTAGCACTTTGCCTCGATAGGTTTGCTCTAAGCGAGCTAAAGCTAAATGGGCTGCATTCGGTTGAATAGTGGGGTCATGGAGTTGCTTACGGCGTGCATTATAAAACTCATGAACTAGGTTTGGGTTTTGGGCAAAACCTTCGGGGGTAGCGACTTCTTCAATGCGATGGTTGTGCCAGAGACCATCAGAAGCGCGGAAGGTTTGAATACCCGATTCAGCCGAAATACCTGCGCCAGTGAGAATAACAATAGAGGGTGCTTTAATAGTGCTCATAGCTAAGCTTTGAATTATAAATAAGCAGCTACTTTAGCATGTTTAGTCACCAGCTAAAGCACCCTGTGGTTAGTTCGTGTTTTAAGTCACTCGAAATAAGACGGCATCACCCTTCTGCGCGGCGCGCTGATAAAAGCTAACTACGGCTTGGATATAGCCTTTGAGCGTTGCTAAATCCGTCTCCATCTCATCACTGTTATAACGACTTTCTATGTCGGCCTCGTCCATCTGAGCTAGCTCTGCTGCAAGCCTTGGCACATCATTTGCCCACGTGTATTGACTCATTTCAGGAATTGCATCCGTTTGCTCGGAATAGTCGCTCATCGCTGATCCCAAGATTTGGGTTAGCTCATACCAAGCCTGTTCAGCACCTGAGTAACATTCACGCGGACGCTCATCTAGCTCATTATAAAGGAAGGCTAAGCCTAAAGCGCCATCCAATAAATCCTCTAATTGCTGGTCAGAGAGTGCGTAGAAATCGCCACCTAAGCTCATGTATTTTCCTTCTATTATTCATTAGAGTTTATGAGCTTAGCTAAGCCTTCTGCCTAAAAAGAAGAAATTATGATAAAAGGCTAAGGCCATTCAATTGATTAAAACTAAGCTGTAGGCGAGGAGTGACACGGATGTATCTGTTGAAGGATTCAAATTTACAAATCGAAGTGCTTGACCCTTTGACTGACCGCGATAAATTCGGCATACGCTACTGCACTGGCGGCTATATCTATCAAATTTCAGATGAACAACATGGCGAACTATTATCTGGGCCGACTTATCCGGATAGCTTTAATTGGTTCGATGGGCAGGGCATACCGGATGCTTTTAACTGGGCGCCACTGCGTGCTCCGGCTCAAGATGACAGTGAAGTTTTAATTATTGGTGTGGGTGTCTGTGATTTAATCAATAAGCAGGTTAAAGCCTTTTGTGATTGGCGGGTTGAGACTAAAGAGCAACAACTCATTTTCACCACTGAACAGAAATTTGCGGATTATGCATTGCAGTTAGTGCGTACTCTCTACTTAAAGGGTCGCACGCTGCGTTCGCACACGATTATCACAAATCAAGGTAAGGCTTTTGTGCCAATGAGTTGGTTTCCGCATCCCTTTTTCCCACAACCTCAAGCCTCAGCAGAGTTGTGTCAGTTCAATATACCTGTGCAATTAAAAGCAGATAATCCAGGGTATGAATTAGCAGCGAACGGGTTTATTCAGAGAAAAGTTCAGCCAAACCAAGCAGGTTTTTATTTACCTTTGGATCATCAAGCACAGCAACCCTTAAGTATTTTGCAGCGCCATGATCAGTTGGGCTTGATTGGCGCTACTTGCTCTTATGTGCCGAGCTATTTGCCGATTTGGGGCAATCAGCATACTTTTTCTTGGGAGCCTTTTTTCCAAACGATTGTGGCTTCCGCGTATAGCACAAGTTGGTGGATTGACTACCACTTTTAAACTAGACCAGAGCGTAATACCTCATAACAAGCGCCCATCGTGTGATAGTCCGTTTTACCGGCGGGTGATTTGTGCTCATCATATTTTTGATTCTCCCGCGTGAGAAGGCGAAACCACGCGCCATAGTGATGATCAATCATCTGCTGCCAACTATAATCCCAAATCTTTTCATACCAGTCTCGATAAATTGGCTTCCTAGTGGCTTGTGCTAAGAGTGCAGCGGCTGCCAAGCTTTCTGCTTGTACCCAGAAGTATTTATCGTCATCACAAATCGAACCATCGGGTGCAAAACCATAGTAGATGCCGCCATAGTCATTATCCCAAGCGCGGTCTAAGGCTTGGGTAAATAAAGCTTCGGCGCGGGTAAGTTGCCAAGCTACAGGCTGATGACGATGTAGAATAAGCAGAAGTTTTGCCCATTCTGTTTGATGCCCCGGCTGAAAGCCCCAAGGTCGGAAGAGGTGTTTGGGGTTGTCGAGATTATATTGCCAATCAATTTGCCAACTAGCATCGTAATGCTCCCAAATCAAACCTTGGGCTTGGCTAGCGAGTTGGTTGGTCACTGAGTCAGCTAAACGCGCTGCCCGCTGTAAAAAGCGCTGCTCTTGAGTTGCTTCATAAGCCCAGAGCAGCGCTTCACAGGCATGCATATTGGCATTTTGCCCACGATAGGGCGCAATCACGCTGAAATCAGCATTGGCCTCATCACGATATAAGCCATGTGCTTCATCCCAGTAATAGCGTTCTAGTAGTTGCCAAGCGTTTTCCAGACTGGTGCGACCTTCTGCAACACCTGCTAATAAAGCAGTAGCCCCCGCTACGATCACAAAGGCTAAGCCATAGCAGTGATTGGTGCTATCAATGGCTTGGCCTTTTTCCAAGAGCCAAGCATAACCGCCGGTATCAGCTTGGCGATGTACTGTTTCAATATAAGCCAAGCCATGCTTAACCCAAGCGCTATAATCTAAATCGGCAAAATAGCGGGTTGCCATCGCGTAATTAAACACAAAGCGGGTGCTACTCACTAAATGTCGCGTGCTAGCGTTGTAAACGCTGCCATCATCCCGAAAGAAATGATAGAAGCCGCCAGAAGGATCAAATACGGTCGGCTGATAAAATTGTAGGGTTTTGCGAATATGTTGCTCTAAAAATTCACGGCTGTAGCAATCGGGACTAGCGTTCATAGCTTAATCGCTACTTTTTGCCCAGTTCGTGCTGATTCTAAGCAGGCCAAAGCTCCGGCTAAAGACCAAATGCCATCTTCACCACTGGCGGCTGGTGTGCCTTGGCCTTGAATAGCGGCTACAAAACGTTCCACACCTACGCTATAAACTTCATTCGCTTCCAGCTCTAAAAACTGATCGCCGCGCGCGGTGCGTAGCAAAACTTCGGGTTGGGCTGCAGGATGCATGACATTTTTCGCGATTAAAGAGCCTTCTGTACCATGCACCTCAAAGCCATTGCCTGCATAGGGCACAGTGAAGGCAGTATGTACTTGAGCAATCACATCATTATCAAAGCGGAACACCGCCATCGAACCATCTTCAACCGTGCCAGCGCTCATCCCAAAATGCTGTGACAAACTTACCACTTCAGTTGGATTAGCCTGAAGGACAAAACGCAGAGTATCCACATCATGCACCACAATATCCATGACCACACCGCCGCCTGCCTCTGGCTTATCTAAACGCCAACCTTGTAAAGCTTCGCGTAAATACACCGCATGAAATACGCGTGCTGCTATCGGTTTGCCAATTGCACCGGCTGCGATGAGTTCGCGCATTTTGTGATGCGCTTGGGCATTGCGTAGATGATGATTAGTCGCAAACACTACACCCGCTGCTTGGCAGGCAGCCTGCATTGCTTGAGCTTCGGTGAGTGACATGGCTAAGGGCTTTTCACAGAGCACATGCTTACCCGCTTGAGCGGCGGCTAGGGTTTGTGGATGATGTAGTTCATTGGTGGTGCTGATGTAAACCGCATTTACAGCTGGATTTGCTAGCAAATCTTCCAAAGAGCTAGCCGCATGTGGAATATGGGTTTCTGCAGCATAAGCGCGCCCACGCTCGAAATTGCTGCTATAAACAGACACCACCTCGCAATCAGGGGTGTTACGAATCGCGGCGAGCATTTTGTTTTTGGCAATGTCACTTGCGCCGATAAAACCGAAGCCAATAGTCATAGCGGATTCCTTCTGTGGTGGTGTGAAATTTATTGAGGATGCTAGGCTTTAGGTATAGCAAAAACACTGCAACTACAATAGTCAGCTTAAAATTTATCGCAAAAAAGGAACTTGCATGCTTAAACATTGTGTCTTTATTCGTTTTCGCCCTGAGGTGAGTCAAAAGGAACGTATTGAGTTGTATCAAGGCTTACAAAGCTTAGAATCACAACTTTCAGGGTGGCGAGGCTTTCTAGCAGGTGCGAATATCACGCCTGAAGTCGGGATGGATAAAGGTTATAACGGTGGCTTTATGATTGATTTTGTGGATGAAGCAGCGCGTGATGCTTATCTACAAAATCCTGAGCATCAACAGCTAGGCCAGCGGTTAGTCGCGGCTGCTGTTGATGGAATCGCAGGGATCATGGTCTTTGATTTGTTCTATTAGCTTAAAGCTAATTCAGCCAAAGGTAGCTGTAAATAGTCCGCCAGCACACTGACCACTAGATTATGGTCTTCGCGCTGGGGCAAACCAGAAACCGTTATCGTACCAATGCAGCCTGTACCTTTGAGCAAAATCGGAAAGCAACCACCTGCTGCGGCTAAATCGCGGGTATTTAAGCCAGTTTTATCTTCTAAATTCGCTTTCTGATGCTGTAAACGTAATTTCATTAAATAAGAGCTGCAATGATAGTGCTGCACTAGATTCCGTTTACGTCGTACCCAGTCTGCATTATTCGGCGTGACTCCGAACATAGCGACATGGAACAGTTGATGCTCATTTACTTGAATATCAATCACGATACCCAAGTTACGTTCTTTTGCGAGCTGACGTAAGCGTGAACCAATGACCCATGCGGTTTCAGCATCAAATTGCGTAAATTGTAAACGCTGTTCTTGGCGCACAATTTGCGCAATATCTTGTTCAATATTCATCATAATAGCGGGTTATTATTCTAATTAGGCTCAAATTGGAGTTTAAAAAGCTTTAAAGGTTAAAGTCGTTAAAGAGCGTTCGATATGCTCAATATTTAAAATATGGTCATTAATATATTTGCCAATATCCTGTTCTTCAGGGATATAGATTTTCATGAGCAGATCCCACTCACCACTAGTCGAATAGAGTTCAGAGACAATTTCACGCTCAAAAATTTCATCAGCTACTTCATAGCCTTTGCCGGGTTTGCAGCGGACTTGCACAAAAACACAGGTGGTTAACGCTGTCATACGATGAGTTCCTTAGCTAAATTAATCCATTAACTGTAGCAAGAATAGCGTAATCAGGAAATCTTCAAGCTGAATTCAAGTAATACGCATTAAATGCTCTGGGCTGAGATCACTCAAGGAGGCACAGCCCATTAAGATCATATTGCGCTCAATTTCTTTGCGGAGTAAGTCTAAAGCACGCTCAACACCGGCTTGCCCGCCCGCAGTTAGCGGGAATAAATAGCCGCGTCCAATTGAACAAGCCTTTGCACCTAAGGCTAAAGCTTTCAATACGTGTGAACCACGTTGCACACCACCATCTACTATGATTTCTAAGCGGTCTGCCAGTGCATCAGCGACTCTGGGTAAGACATCAAACGGTGCTGCACAGCCATCTAATTGACGGCCACCATGATTCGAGAGCATGACTGCACTAGCGCCAATAGCAGCCGCACGTTTGGCATCGTTGACTGAAAGAATGCCTTTAATCGCAAAGGGTTTGCCCCACTGTTGAATAATATCCTCGGCATCTTTCCAAACAACTGAGCGGTCAAATTGTTGATGTACATAAGACATAACCGACAATAAGTCTGGGTTGCTTTGCATACGCTCTTTGACATTGGCGAGTTCAAATTTTTCGTGCTTCACATAATTCAACGACCATTGTGGGTGGAGTACAAAGCTTAATAAGCTTTTCAAGGTTAAGCGGGGAGGCATGACTAAGCCAGTGTGCAAATCGCGTTCACGATTACCTGTCACTAGTGTATCGACGGTCAAACATAAAGCATCAAAGTTGGCCGCTTTACAGCGCTCGATAAATTCACGGGTTAACCCACGATCTTTATGAATATAGATCTGGAACATTTTCGGCTGGTCGCTGAGTTTGCCAATCTCTTCAATACTGACAGTCGACAGGGTAGATAGGCTATACAGGGTTTCAGCTTTAGCTGCTGCGCGTGCGACCGCATATTCGCCTTCATGATGAAATAAACGAGTCATGGCCGTTGGCGAGCAGAATAAAGGCAGGCTGAGCTTACGCCCAAACAAGGTGGTCGAAATGTCAAGTTGAGAGAGATCCGCTAAAGCATTGGGAATGAGAGCAAAAGAGTCAAAGCTTTGCTGATTGCGCTTAGCTGTCCATTCATCCTCAGCAGCACCATCGATATAGTGAAAAAGTGGGGCGGGTAAACGGCGTTTAGCTAAACGGCGGAAATCGTTGAAATTATAACAATGCTGAATGTTCATTTTGCTTCTCCCAAACCAATATTCAGTGTAGCGAGCTTAGGAGCGCATAACTAGCTAACGGAAAGTCGCTTTTAGACTTTCCGTTAGCTCAATAACAGCCTTTAGGCTGTTAGTTTATTTTCTTTTTTTAGCAACTTTTTTGGTTGGCTTTTTAGCTGGTTTTTTAAGTACCTTTTTAGCAGGTTTGCCAGCAGCCCGTGGTTGCTTTTGAGCGGCACATTTTGAACAATCGGTAATAACCTTAACAGCAGGAGCTGGTGCAGGTTTTTCTGCTGGTTTAGCCGGTTCAGTTTTAGCAGCACATTCGCTATAGGGTGTTTCATTCGCAGACATGACACAGCCATAAGTACCATACAAAGGACCACCATTAGCGCCTACATAAAAGGTACCTTCTGCAAATGCGCTAGAAGAAAATGCGAGCACGGACACGGATAAAGCCAAAACCATTTGACGGATTTTCATAATGAATGCTTCCTTTGTTAACGGATTAAGTGGGGTATGCACTGCTCGAAGAGCATGAGTAAAGGTCTTTCTTCTATTAACTAAAGCTTAGCAGAAAAACACTTCCTAGCTCTATAGTGGTCGCTTAGGTTCTTGTCAAGATTTCAGCTGATGCAATGCAAAAAACTTACTATAAGCTGCCGTGTGTAGGCACTATAAAGAAGCAAGAATATCTTAATTTGAGTATTTTTGGTGCATGAGTGTTGTGGTGAGTTAGCTGAGTTTCCACATCAGCAGTTTAAGTCGTTTGAAAACTGCCTAGTTAAGTGGCACTTAGCCTTTGGCATGGAAGTTGCCATTTAAGTATCAGGCTAACTTTCAGGATACTTACCATGCAACCCCTAGCTCTGTTGCTAATCAGCTTGTTTTTAAGTAGTAGTGTTTATGCTCACCCCAGTTTGATTCCCCATATTGAAACGGAAAGTCAGCTATTCCATGCACTGCTGCATACTGGCATTGCTATCGTTTTAGCAGTAATCGTCTATACGCTGGTACGCAAGCTATTTGCCCCGAAACGAGTCAGTTTTAAGCGCAATCGCTAATAAATGCTAGCTACAGAATCGGCACAAACAGGTTGGCAAGCTGAGCTAAAACTCCAGTTTACTAAGCGCCTCGATAAAACAGTTTTAGCTAACCGCCATCAACGTGGCCCTCTAGCGATACAGCGTCCTTTTTATCCTGAAGGCGAGGTTTGCCATGCTTATGTGTTGCACCCGCCTGGCGGAGTGGTTGGGGGTGATGAGCTGTATTTGGAGTTTAAAGTAGAGCCAAATGCCTATGCGTTATTGACCACGCCGGGTGCAACTAAATTCTATCGTTCAGCGGGTTCGCAAGCGGCACAACATCAGTATTTTCAGGTCACAGATGCTTGCTTGGAATGGCTGCCACAAGAAACGATTTTTTTCCCTAAGGCTAATGCTTTATTAACGAGCACTATTCATTTGCAAGGTTCAGCGCGTTATATCGGTTGGGAAGTGTATTGCTTAGGCCGTCCAGTCATTGGTGAGGCTTTTCAGCAGGGTAATGCTGTATTTAAAACCGCCTTATACCGCGATGCTAAGCCCTTATTATTGGATCGCTTGGTGGTTAATGGCGAGCGAGATTTATTGAGTGCGGCGGGTTTACGTGGGCAACCGGTATTTGCCACCTTGTTAGCGACTCCCGCCACGACGGACCTACTTGAAACGGTGCGACCTTTTTGTGAGGAAGTGGCGTTTGGCACTGCTGGAGCAACGCTTTTGAATGGTGTATTAGTGGTGCGTTATTTGGGCAATAGCACTGCACAAGCTCATCGTTTATTCCGTGCTATTTGGCAAGCGATTCGCCCATCAATAACCCATAAAGCTGCTGTACCGCCGCGGATTTGGAATACCTAGGAGAACAAAGATATGGAACTGACTCCCCGCGAGAAAGATAAATTGCTGTTGTTCACTGCCGGATTATTGGCGGAGCGGCGCAAAGCCCGTGGTCTGAAGCTCAATTATCCCGAAGCGATTGCTTACATCAGTTGCGCGATTATGGAGGGCGCCCGCGATGGGCGTTCGGTGGCGGAAATGATGGATTACGGGCGCACCTTGCTCACTCGCGAGGAGGTGATGGATGGCATCGCCGAAATGATCCACGACGTGCAGGTGGAAGCGACGTTTCCGGATGGGACGAAGCTGGTGACTGTGCATGACCCGATTTTATAACCCCCCTCACTCCCCCCTTATCAGGGGGGATGTATTCGCCTCTCTACCTCCCTCCCTTGATAAGGGGAGGGTTGTGGTGGGGTTTGGAGATAAGCCATGATCCCCGGACAACTCTTCGCTGCTGAGGGCGACATCGAACTCAATGTAGGGCGCGACACCGTGACCCTCAGCGTTGCCAATATGGGCGACCGCCCGATTCAGGTGGGTTCGCATTACCATTTCTTTGAAACCAACCATGCTTTGCAGTTTGAACGTGAGAAAACACGCGGTTTTCGTCTGAATATTCCGGCAGGTACAGCCGTAAGGTTCGAGCCAGGGCAGACCCGCGAAGTTGAGTTAGTTGCACTTGCAGGCAGTCGCGAAGTGTATGGATTCCAAGGCAAAATCATGGGGGCATTGTAATGGCGCGAATCAGTCGGCAGGCGTATGCGGAAATGTATGGCCCGACCACGGGTGATCGGCTGCGCTTAGGTGATACCGAATTAATCATCCAAGTCGAACACGATCACACGATTTACGGTGATGAAGTCAAATTCGGCGGCGGCAAAGTCATCCGCGACGGCATGGGGCAATGCCAGCGTAATGACGCGGAAGTCGTGGATGTGGTGATTACCAACGCGCTGATTCTCGATCATTGGGGTATCGTCAAAGCCGACATTGGCATTAAACACGGGCGCATTGTTGGCATTGGCAAAGCGGGTAATCCCGATACGCAAGCGGGCGTAAACATTCTGGTGGGCGCAGGCACAGAGGCGATTGCAGGCGAAGGGCATATTATCACCGCTGGCGGGATTGATACGCATATCCACTTTATTTGCCCACAGCAAATTGAAGAAGCCTTAATGTCCGGCGTTACTACCATGATTGGCGGCGGTACGGGGCCTGCGACGGGCACGAATGCCACCACTTGCACCCCCGGCATTTGGAACATGCAGCGCATGTTGGAAGCGGCGGATAGTTTACCGATGAACCTCGGCTTTTTGGGCAAAGGCAATGTCAGTTTGCCCGAACCCTTGCGCGAACAAGTCGCAGCGGGGGCGATTGGTTTAAAACTGCACGAAGACTGGGGCACAACGCCCGCAGCCATCGACAACTGCTTGACGGTAGCGGATGAAATGGACGTGCAAGTGGCGATTCATACCGACACGCTCAATGAATCCGGCTTCGTCGAAGACACGCTAGCCGCGATGAAAGGGCGCGTGATTCACACCTACCACACCGAAGGGGCGGGCGGCGGTCATGCCCCCGACATTATTAAAGCCGCAGGGCAAGCGAATATTCTGCCATCCTCAACCAATCCGACCCGCCCGTACACCGTGAATACCGTCGATGAACACCTCGACATGCTCATGGTTTGCCACCACCTTTCCCCTGCGATTGCCGAAGATGTGGCATTTGCCGAAAGCCGCATTCGCCGCGAAACCATTGCCGCCGAAGACATTTTGCACGACCTTGGCGCGTTTTCGATGATTTCGTCGGATTCGCAAGCCATGGGGCGCGTCGGCGAAGTCATTACCCGCACTTGGCAAACCGCGCACAAAATGAAAGTCCAACGCGGCAGCCTCGGCACTGATCCTGCTGCGCACGACAATTTCCGCACCAAACGTTACATCGCCAAATACACCATTAACCCCGCGATCACCCACGGTGTTGCGCATGAAGTCGGCTCAGTCGAGGTCGGCAAACTTGCCGATTTGGTATTGTGGAAACCTGCATTCTTTGGCGCGAAACCCAGCCTGATTATCAAAGGTGGGATGATTATTGCCGCACCGATGGGCGACCCAAATGCTTCGATTCCCACCCCGCAACCCGTGCATTACCGCAAAATGTTTGGTGGTTTTGGCAAGGCTTGTCACGCCACCACCATGACCTTCCTTTCCCAAGCCGCGTTTAAGGCAGACGTGCATCAGCGATTGGGGCTGCAAAGCCAAATCGGGGTGGTGAAAAACTGCCGCACCATCAGCAAAGCCAGCATGATTCACAATGATTACCAGCCGGTGATTGAAGTGGATGCGCAGACTTATCAAGTCAGGGCTGATGGGGAGTTATTGGTGTGTGAGCCAGCGATGGAGTTGCCGTTGGCGCAGAGGTATTTTTTGTTTTAGGTGGCTCTGGTTATCTGTGCACAGCATTAGCTTATTATATGGCTATTCTGAAAATGAACCTCTCATCACTCTCGTATAATTTTTGCAAATTGAGACAACATAAATGGAGCTTTCACTTTTATCAAAATCTTTTCCATAAAGTATGGATGCTTTACAATAGTCATTAAGGCCAGCTTTATGTTTTTCTTCAACAAGACGAGAGTATTTTTTTTCTAATTCTTGTTTTTTTACGATGTCTTTCTGGCAAATAGTATTTTCACAAGTTGTTTTGACAGTGTAGTCCTTCGGTTTTGTAAAAGTTCTGAGACTGGCGATGCCTTGTGAGTTAAATGAAATTGATGACTCTGTATTATTTGTTGAGGTTCCAAAGTATGTTAGTTCTTTGTTGTTTTCAGCATAAAAGACCATATGCGTAGTTTGTTCTTGTCCTTCTAGGTAGTATTTATTTTCTCTTAAAACGCACTGAACATCACTCCATATACCTTCTTTAGAGATACTAAAAAATTTAACTCCGGCTGACTCTTCAGTCTCTATATAAATATAGGGGCTTGTCATAGCATATGTCCGGTTACCAACAGAAGCGGCATCTGAGCAGGATTTTGGTTTTGAAAGCAAGGTTGTATTTGTAATTGGTATTATTGGAGTCTGTACTGTAAATGGATTAACAATTTTCCCTAAGTTATATAAATAAGCAATGCCACTGACCATAAAAAAAATGGGGGCTACTACCCTGATCCATTTAAATAATTTCTCATTCTTTTTAATCTTCTCAATTGACTCTGCTACTTTGCTTGTCCAGTCATAATCAGCTACATCACCTTCATTATAATTAATCAGATTAAACTTTTTAAAAAAAGGAGGTACTGTATTTGCTTTGGCTGGTGGAAATGTAATTATTATAGCTTTTTTTTCGGTTTTCTAATTATTTCTTTCTCTATAAGCTTTATTTCTGTGTAAATAAATCTAGCTGGGTCTTGAGAGGATTTTTCATCCAAGTTGTATAATATGATGAATATATTACTTTTTTTTAAACCTTCTTTAACTTTAACTTTCCACTCATCACTATAGTCAATGGAGTTCTCGTCTATAAAAATAGTATCTCCTACACCGCTTAATTCAGAAGCAATAATTATAGCCTTATCTTTTTTCTCGCGTGGATAGGAAATAAAAATATTCATAATAATCATCCAAAATATGATGTATGGATTATTTATAAAGAAAAATTATCTTATATAAATAATGAATATTAATGTAATTTGATGAAGAGTAAGAGGTAAGTAGATTTTTATAACATAAGTAAGAGTTTTTGTTAACTAACTATTTACGTTAGTATTATTTATGATCGATTTTATTTCAATTGTACACTGTTAGCTTTTGAGCTAGATTTAATTGTCTCCAACCACAGTCTAGTTGCTATCACATCCTAACTTAGATACCCAAGAACCTTACGGTAAGCCAGAGCTATTCAAATTAGACGAAGCTAGCCCAGTGGCAATCTTCCCTGAGCTAATGATTGAGTGGGGATTTTTGAGTTAAACAAACCGCACTAGCCCAAACCAAGCTTCTCCAGTCTGAGCTAACACAACCAAGCTAAATTAGGCTTATTTCTTCACCGCATCGCGCCCAGCTTTAACCCAGCTATCAAATGTGTCTTTGTGTTTTTTAATCCAATCATCAGCGTGGCGCTGAATGTCAGCTTCTTTGTCTTGACCGTCTTTGATCAAACCATTTTCGGCAGAGATGTCATTGATGTCCAATTTAGCCACTTCAAAGACCGCTTTCGCAGCAGGATTTTTGTCAATGAAGGCTTTATTAGCAGCGATGTGAATGGTGTTGACGGCAAAACCTAAATCTTTGCCTTCATACGTGGTTTGTTCTTTTACACCGCCCGGTGAAGAGGAATAAGGAACTGCCAACCATTCCACATCTTTTCCGGGTACTAACACGCCAGAAACCCAATACGGTGTCCATGTGAAATACAGAATTGGTTTACCAGCTTTATAGCGGGAAATGGTATCCGCCATCATCACCGCATATGCGCCTTGGTTATGAGTAACAGTGTCACGTAATTTGTACTCGGTTAGATGATGTTCAATATTTCGTTCGCAGCCCCAACCCGGGATACAACCGGCTAAATCGGCCTTACCATCGCCATCTGCATCAAAGCGCTTAGCCATGGCAGGGTCTTTTAAGTCGCCAAAGTTCTTTACGCCAGCATCATACGATGCCTTATCCACCAGATAGCCTTGTAAAGAACCCGAGACGTAAGTACCAAGGCGCACGAGTTTTTCATCACCCCCCGCTTCTTTGTAGAAGGCATCGTGTAAAGGTTTCCAACTGACTGCCGTAAAGTCCGCATCACCTTGACCCAGTGCTAAGTGGATAGTTTGATATTCGGTTTCAGAAGGGTCGGCAATTTTGTAGCCTAATTCTTCCAAGGCTTTATATAGAATTTTGTGCTGGAATTTTTCTTCGATTTGCGTGCCTTCTGCCGGGCGAATGGTTACGCCCTTGCCAGGTTGATCATCCGCCATTACAGTCTGTGTAGCGACACTTAGGAACAATGAGCAGGCCAAGCTAAGGGCTTTGCCAGTTGAACTCAGTTTCATCATCTCCTCACTCCATCTCATGATTTGTAACATTACAAGAACACATTAACAGGCTTAGTCCTTAAGCAGTTTTTCCCATCCAGCGCAGCACCAAACCAATGGGGCCACCTTGCCACCAATGCCGGTACCCACGTTCACGATCCGATTGCCCCAAACCTTGGGTAATCCGATCTAATACAATTGCTAAAATAACAATCCCTAATCCACCGACCAGCGCTTTGCCCGCATCCAAGCGCCCCATTGCGCGTAATACTTCATTCCCCAAGCCTTTTACCGAGATCATTGAGGCAATCACCACCATCGATAACGACAGCATGATGGTTTGGTTTAAGCCAGCGAGAATGGTTTGAGTCGCAAGGGGTAATTCCACTTTGAATAGAATTTGTAAGGGGCTAGAACCGAAGGCACGCGCAGCTTCCACCACACTAGGATTCACTTGCCGAATTCCGAGCGAGGTCAAACGAATCAGCGGCGGCAAGGCAAAGATAATCGTGACAATCACCCCTGACACATTCCCAATCCCGATCAACATCACCACCGGCACGAGATAGACGAAGGCTGGAATAGTCTGCATGGTGTCGAGAAACGGGCGCATAATCGTTTCAAAGGTATTACTTTTGCCCGCCAAGATACCGAGCGGTAGGCCAATGATCACGCACAAGGTGACTGCCGAAGTGACGATAGCCAAGGTGGTCATGGCTAAGTTCCACGCATTTGGGTCGAGAAAGCCTAAGCAGCAAAGACTAGCTGCTACGATAATGCCGACACGTTTACCCCCCGCTTGCCAAGCGATCAGTGAAATAATCGCTAACATAATCAGAGGTGGGGTAGTTTGAAAGGCGTGTTCAATCCCAACGATCATATCGTTAATGAACTGCTTAAACGGTTGCATACCCTCACGGTGCGCTGATGCCCATTCTTTAATGCCATCCGCCCAATCGCCAATACCGAGATCGACACCACTGAAGGGGTCGAGTAGATTGAATGTTTTCTCCTCCGCCATCACAGCCTCCTCAAGCTATTTAGCTATTTGCTTACTGGCTCAACGCGCCCTTGAATGCCGCGTAATAAAGCATGGCGTGTCACCACACCGACCATTTTTCCATCAGACTGAATTAGAATCGGATGCTCGTTCTCAATCGCCATATCGACCAAGGTATTCAAATTATCCTCAGGACGAGCCACCGACCAGCCTTGACCAATTGCACCGGCGTGCTGCTGATAAGCTTCCAGTGGTTCCATAATTTTGCCTGCAGTGACTAATTCCAGTTTGGAAATGCCACCCACGAAATCGCGCACATAATCATCAGCGGGTTCAGTAACAATTTCTTCTGGCGTGCCAACTTGCACTAAGACCCCATCTTTCATAATCGCAATCCGATCACCGATGCGAATGGCTTCATCCAAATCATGGGTAATAAACAAGGTGGTTTTATTCATTTCCGCCGACAAGCTAATGAATTTGTCTTGCAGTTGGCGGCGAATAAGCGGGTCGAGGGCTGAGAAGGGTTCATCCATTAAGAGAATATCGGGGTCAGCAGCAATGGCCCGTGCTAAGCCCACGCGCTGCTGCATACCGCCAGAAAGCTCATCAGGATAATGACTATCCCAACCATCCAAATCCACGGCATGAATCGCGCGGCTGGCGACTTCATGGCGCTGCTTTTCATTGATACCGCGCACTTCTAAAGAAAACACCACATTGTCGCGCACGGTGCGATGCGGCATTAACGCCATACTCTGAAAGACCATGCCGATTTTCTCAGCACGTAATTTGCGCAAAGCACGCGCATTTAGGGAATTTACATCCACGCCTTCAATGATCACTTGCCCCAAGGTCGGTTCAATCAAGCGATTCACATGGCGGATTAAGGTCGATTTACCCGAACCCGATAAACCCATAATGCAGAAGATTTCACCTTGGCTGACGCTGAAACTCACATTTTGCACGCCGACTACACAACCAAAACGGTCACGTACCTCGCTTTTCCCGAGTGAACTCTCCTGAACGAATTTCATAGCCTCTTTGTGCCGCGCACCAAAGATTTTCCATAAGTTCTTGCACTCAATGACTGGGGAAGAAGATGACGATGTATTCATAAAGCAAGCACACCTGATGTTGAAAAGGAGTGGATCGAAATCCGCTTTGCCCAACCAGAAAAAACTTGGAATAACATAGCTTTCATATTAATGTACACAAATTGTATACATTAAAGCAAGAGGAGGATGTGATGGATGCAGTAGGAACTGAACGTCGTGGCCGTGATAGCCGCAAAGCAGCACGGGTAGCCACCAAAATTGAAATGCTTCCTACCTTGAAGCGCAAGCTGCCTGTGACTGAGCCAATGAATGAAGAGCAGGTTTTGCGTATTCACAATGCGTCGATGGCGATTTTGGAAGAGGTGGGTGTAACTTTCCGCGATAAAATTGCACTGGAGCAATGGCGACAGGCAGGGGCGGATGTACAAGGTGAACGAGTACGCTTTTCACGCGATTTGATCATGGAGTTGCTTAGCAGTATTCCTGAAACGATTACCCTACATGCGCGTGATCCGAAGAAAACGGTGCATTTAGGGGGGGATCATTCGATCTTTGTACCCATGACAGGTGCACCCTTTGTCTGTGACCTCGACAATAAGCGCCGCTGGCCGACCCTCGAAGACCTAAATAATCTGCATAAATTAGCGCATATGTGCCCTGCAATTCACTCCAGCGCTCACCATATTGTAGAACCAATGGATCGGGCAGTGTCGCATCGCCATTTGTATATCACTTATTCCTCAATGAAGCATTCCGATAAAACCTTCATGGGCATGACCACTTCTGGCAAGAATGCGGAAGATGTAATGAATATGTGCAAGATTTTATTCGGCGCTCATTATCTGGAAGATCATCCAGTGGTGACGGGCAATGTGAATGGCAATTCGCCCTTGGTTTGGGATGAGACTATGCTCGCGGCGATGCGGGTATTTTGCAGCCATAAGCAGCCGGTATTGTGCTCTCCCTTTGTGTTAGGGGGCGCGAATACACCCGCCAGTGTTGCCCCAACCGTCGCACAACTCAATGCAGAAGCCTTATCTGGCTTGGCTTACACCCAAGTGATTCGTAAAGGTGCACCTGCGATTTATGGGCATTATTTGAGTACTGTGTCGATGCGCTCTGGTGCACCAATGGCAGGCACGCCGGAAATTTCGCTGATGAATTTTATGATTGGGCAAATGGCGCGTTTCTATAATGTGCCGTGGCGTACTTCCAATACCTTGGGTGGCTCGAAAGTGTTTGATGCTCAGGCTGGTTATGAAAGTGCCACCACCATGATGGCGGTATTAATGGCGGGCGCCAATTATATTTGGCATTCGGCAGGTTGGAATGAGGCGGGCATGCACTGCTCGATGGCGAAATTCGTGGTTGATGCCGAGCAATGCGCGATGGGCTATCGGATGGCGGAGGGGATTCGCTGGGATGATTTTGAAGAAGGCTTAGCGGCGATTCGCGATGTGGGCCCTGGTGGCCATTATTTAGGCCACCCGCATACCTTGGAAAACTTCCAACGTGCCTTCTTTATGTCGGAGTTATTTGATAATAATTCGATTGAGCAATGGCAGGCTGAAGGGAGTAAAGACACGCTTACACGCAGCTTGGCGCAAGCTCGCAAATTGCTTAATGCTTACGAAGAGCCTAAGCTGGAGGTGGCGATTAATGAGGAATTGTTGGATTATATCGCCCGCCGTGAGCGCGAAATCCCAACTGTTGATGCTTTAAACGAAACCCACTGATGAAAAAAGAAAACCTGTATAGCGACCTAAAACGCCAGATTTTGACCATGGAATTAGAACCAGGTACCAGTCTGGATGAGACCACGTTGAGCGAGGAATACCAGATTTCACGTACTCCTTTGCGTGAAGTATTTCGGCGCTTAGCAGGTGAAGGTTATTTGGAAATCGTCAGCAATCGTGGTGCAACCGTGGCTTCGATGAGCCATAAAACTTTGCGCAATTTCTTTATGACCGCTCCTATGCTCTATGCGGCTGTGGGGCGATTAGCAGCAATGAATGCCACGCCCAAGCAAATCGAAAGCTTACGTTCTGCACAACGCGAATTCCGTAATGCCGCTTTGCGCCAAGACTCAGAAGGCTTGATTTTCTGGAATGACCGCTTCCATGCACTGATGGGTGAAATGGCGGCCAATCCTTATCTGAAACCCAGTTATGATCGCTTATTGATTGATCACGCACGAATTAGCCAAACCTTTTACCGTCCGCATGATCCCGATATGACGCACAATATGCAGCAAGCCCTTGATCAACATGATGCGATGATTGAATGTATTGTGAATGGTCAAGCGGAGACAATGGTGGAACTGATTCGCCAGCACTGGGATTTATCGCGCAGCCATATGGAGCGCTATGTGCGCCCCGATCCCTTACCGATTGAAAACCCCTAGTTAGGCGTAAAATGTTATAGCCAGCTATTAGCATTTTTGCGTCTAAAATACATTGTATACAAATTGTATTTTTAATTTGTGAGCTTTGAAGAGAAATGGATTGATTGCCAAACTTGAGAAATCCTGCAAAACCCGTCATGTCAGTTTTCTACTGATCTCGGGCTTTGCTTTGACCTCCTTTGCGCTCTCAGTTGAAACCTTGAGTGTGGCGAATAAGCTGTATGATGGGCTGGTTTACGATGTGCATTTGTATAGTGGTGACCCTGATTTAAACGCCGAAACCATTAGCACTTCAAATGGTGTGCCCATGCGTGTGGCGGGGCATTTTAGCCAAATCGCAAGCACTGATTTGGTGGTGCTTTGTGCTTATGAAGGCGCTGCAGCTTACAAACATAAAGCCTTGTTTGCGAATTTGCGCCACTTGCGGCGCTCCGGTGTGCAAGTGGCTGCCTTAACCAGTGCGAGCTTTTTATTGGCGCGCGCCGGTTTATTGGAAGGGCAGAGTTGCACGCTGTTTAATGAGGATATTCCCACGTTTCGCGAGCTATATCCGCAGATTAAGCTGCAAGAAAATATCTATACCGCTGGCCAGCATATTTTCACTTGTGCGGGTGGTCTGACGGCCTTGGATATGATGCTCTACATTGTTGGGCAAGATTTGGGCGCAGCGTTTGCCGATCAAGTGGCTTACAAGTTTTGCCATAATAAAATGCGCTTTGCCGATGAGCTGCAGCATAGCCGGCGCTATCTTGAATTGCGCATGAAATCGCGTTATCTCGGTGCAGCCGTGGAGTTGATGGAGAAAAATATCGAGCAGCCTTATCCGATTGAAACGCTGGCGGATAAAATTGGGGTGAGTATTCGCAGGCTCGAACAAACTTTTAAAAAACATACTCAAACCACACCGGCGCAATATTATTTGCAAGTGCGTCTCGCCCAAGCCAAAACCCTGATTGAAGAAACTGGCCTACCGTTTTGTAGCATTGCACAAGCTACTGGCTTTGCGTCACAAAGTTATTTTACCAAGCGTTTTCGCGAGCACTATGCGATTTCGCCCAGCGCATTAAGAATGGCGAAAACCTGTTAATTCCTTGCGCTTTTGTTATATCTGAAATAAGGCACGAAGCGGACACTGAGAGCCATCTAACTAGTGGAGAGGATGGATTTTATGAGTCAAGTAGTCGATGCGCGCCTTGCCAGCAAGCAAACTTCCTTTAGTGAAATTCCGATCATTGATATTGCCAAGCTCTTGGATGGCAGCGACCCACAAGCCGTGGCTGCGCAGATTCGCGCTGCTTGTGAAAATGTCGGCTTCATGTACATCAAAAATCATGGCGTGCCCAAAGCTTTAATCGAACGCATGTATGAGGTGACCAAAGCATTTTTTGCACTGCCACTTGACGCCAAACAACGCATCAATATCGTTCATTCTGGCCCCACTTTGCGCGGCTATATTCCGATTTATGGCGAAAATGTCGACCCACAAAATACCCGTGATTTCAAAGAATGCTTTGATTACGGACAGGATGGTAGCGAGGTTTCGCCCTTCTTTGGCGCGAATTTAATGCCCGAGGAAATGCCAGAATTCAAGCAACAATGCGAAGCTTATCACACGGCGATGGTGAATTTGGCGCATAAGCTCATTAGTGGCGTGGCCTTGAGCCTTGATTTGCCTGCGAATTACTTTGAAAAATTGCAACGCAAACCGATCACCATTCAACGTATCCTGCATTACCCTCCACAACAGGGTGCAATTTCTCAGGAAGAAATTGGCGTGGGCGCACATACCGATTATGGTTTTCTAACGATTCTGTCCCAAGATCAAGTCGGCGGTTTGCAAGTGCGTAATCGCGAGGGCGAATGGGTCAGTGCGCCGCCGGTGGAGGATACGTTTGTCGTCAATATTGGCGATCTGGTGCAAACCTTAACTAATGACCGCTATATCTCCACCCTGCATCGCGTGATTAATACCAGCGGCGTGGAACGCTACTCGATTCCGTTTTTCATCGACCTTGATTTTGATGCGCTGGTTACAGCTGTACCAACCTGTGTCAGCAGTGATAATCCCGCGAAATATGCGCCGTATACCTGTGGGCAGCATAAATATAAGCGCTTTGTGGATAGTTATGTGCATTTGCAGGCGACGGTTTAGGAGATGTGTATTGAAGGATGCTCTCTATTAGATAGTTTGCATATAAGCTGTTATAAATAACATACGATTTACTTCTAATAAATTGTTAAGGGTAATTGAAGCCAACCACATGATCTATATTCCTGAAAGAATCCAGCATTTTTTTATCTCTGTTGGTTGGGCGCCAAATATGCGACAGCATTCCACCGAAAGCCAAACTGTTCAGTCAATATTTACCGAGTTTGGTGGGCTTGAAGTAGGCGCGTGTGGTGCAGGTCTGGAATGCGCAGCAAGTAATGTTTGTTTCTTTACCTGTTATCAGGAACATAAACATGTCGTTGTAGAACCGTGGGTAAGTAGGCTCGGCCCCTTGACTGCGATAGCTGAGGCTCATCATGATCATATAAGCGTCTTCGCCAACCGTGAAGGAGCATACTATTTTTATACTCATCCAGATGACCAGCTTTACCTTGGCGGCACTTCATTCGGTGAGGCTATGGAGCGTTTATTATTAGGACAGCAATATGGCCGTCCTATTGAGCCTTGCATATAGCCTCAATGCAGTTGCTATCAAAATCTTTGGTACACCACATCTAACAATCTAGGCAGCCGGATCTAGGTTGCATTAATTAGTCTCACATAGTGGGTGTTTGGTTACTCTCACCGCATATGTATATAAATAATTCATTGGTTTGACAAAAATAGCAAAGTAGAATACTGTCTAGTCTGACTAGATTTTTATGAGGTTTAAGCTTATGCAAGAAAACATATGGCAACTCCAAGACGCAAAAAGCAAGTTTAGCCAGCTAGTTGATAATGCAATGCGTCACGAACCACAGATTGTTACCAAACACGGCAACAATGCGGTTGTGGTTATCTCTTTTGAGGATTATCTAAAGTTTATCAAGCCAAAAGATAATTTAGTTTCTTTTCTAAGAAACTCTCCGTTAATGGAAATTGATCTTGATGTCACAAGGAGCAAAGACACGCCAAGAGATATCGAGTTATGAAATATCTTTTAGATACTTGTGTTATTTCTGAAGTAGTTAAAAAAGAGCCAAATAAAAACGTATTAGCTTGGTTGGCTAAGCAAGATGAGGATAGCCTCTTTTTGAGTATCTTAACCTTTGGTGAGATACAGAAGGGTATTGAGAAAGCATCTGACCATAAGAGAAAGAAAAAATTAAAACTGTGGCTTGAAGACGATCTAAAAAAACGCTTCGAGGGTAGGATTATTCCCATCGATTTAAAAGTTGTGACTAATTGGGGTTCTATTCAAGGAGCAGCAGAGCTTGCGGGAAAACCCATGCCTACGATGGATGGACTGATAGCTGTATCAGGCATGACTTATAGCTGTGTTGTTGTAACCAGAAATACAGCTGATATGGAGCAAAGCAGCGCAGCGTTATTTAATCCTTGGGACTATGAAGCATAAGCACCACCTGATTTACAGTTTTTAGCCGTTACTGCGCATTTTAGTAAGCCAGAATTCTTTCTCATTCTTAATAGTCTTCCCAACAGAATTTTCACCAACCCCTTGGCAAACTTGCGTCTATCCTTTAATGTATACAAATTGTATACATTATTCGATTGATTGGAGCAGTAGGATGAAATTCGAGGGTATCTATACACCTGTCGTCACTCCGTATAATGAGGATTTCAGCATCAATGAGACGGTGCTGGAGTCGGTGATCGAATATCTGATTGCTAGCGGTGTGCATGGTCTGATTCTTGCTGGGACGACCGGCGAATATTATGCGCAAAGCCACGAGGAGCGCGTGCATCTGCTGGAGTGCTTCAAGTCAATCATCAATGGACGCGTGCCACTGATTGTGGGTACGGGAGCGATTCGAACCGAAGATTCGGTGCATTATGCCGAGTTGGCTGCGAAAGCGGGCGCGGATGCGCTTTTGGTTGCGACTCCACCGTATGCCGTGCCGACAGATCGAGAAAATGCTTTACATGCGCTCGCAATTGATCGAGCGGCCAATCTGCCCATTATGCTTTACAACTATCCGGGGCGGATGGGTGTGACAATGGGCGAGGAATATTTGGATCGCGTCGGGCGTTCTCCCAATTTCTGCGCCATCAAAGAAAGCTCTGGCGACATAAACCGTTTGCACTTGCTAGCACGCGATTATCCGCATCTGCAACTCGGTTGTGGGATGGATGATCAGGCGCTGGAATTTTTTGCGTGGGGTGCATCTTGCTGGGTATGTGCAGGTTCTAACTTTGCCCCCGAAGCGCATCTTGCCTTGTATCAAGCCTGTCGTGTGGAAGGCGACTTCAATAAGGGTCGACGCATTATGTCGGCGATGCTGCCGCTGATGCGCGTACTCGAGCAAGGTGGCAAGTTTATTCAATGTATTAAGCACGGTTTAGTGATGCGTGGCTTGCCGGTGGGGCCGCCACGTAAGCCATTGCAAAATCTCAATAAAGACGACAAGCGTGAATTGGAGCAGGTGATCCGGCTGATGGACACCACCCTGCAATACATCAAGGAGGGCGTATAATGTCAGACCTACTCAGCCA